>Ga0206920_1052_pt1 | contig 34852 bp, 25 predicted proteins | sample Alteio_BWOrgHeat_65_FD_152934 | JGI IMG/M metagenome (GOLD analysis project Ga0206920, IMG submission 152934) | Enriched cells from forest soil in Barre Woods Harvard Forest LTER site, Petersham, Massachusetts, United States -... | ecosystem: Environmental > Terrestrial > Soil > Temperate forest >...
ATCGCTCACGAGCACGGGCCTTACCGCAAACTGTGGGATGTGTCCCGTGCTTTGGAAGGCCTGGTGCGTCACGTCTCCACCCACGCGGCGGGGATCATCATTGGCAATGAGCCTTTACTGGAATCCATTCCGGTTTGCCGCGGCACAGAAAATGACCTTTTGTCCCAATATGACATGAACGCCCTGAAGGATGTGGGGCTGTTGAAACTGGATATTCTGGGTCTGCGTACCCTGAGCATCATCGACGATACCCTGCGGATGATAGAACACCATCGAAACATCAAACTGAATCTATCCGAAATACCTCTGGATGATCCGGCTACTTTCAAATTATTACGTGAAGCTAAAACGATGGGCATTTTTCAGTTGGAATCCCGTGGGATGCGGGATTACATGCGCAAGTTGGAACCCTCGGAAATGGAAGACCTGATCGCGCTCTTGGCCCTTTACCGTCCGGGTCCGCTGGGCTCTGACATGGTGGATGATTTTATTCACCGTAAAAAGGGTTTAGTGAAGGTTCAATATTTGCATCCGAAGTTAGAGCCCATTTTAAAGACCACCTATGGGGTCATTCTTTATCAGGAACAGGTGATGCGCATCGCCAAAGACTTGGCGGGTTTTAGCCTGGGACAGGATGATATCTTGCGCCGGTCCATGGGCAGCAAAAACTACGAAAAAATGGAGCAGATGAGAAGCAAGTTTTTAGCGGGGGCCCATGAGGCCAAAATACCCGCTGAGACCGCGGACGCTATTTTTGATCTGATGGCCAAGTTCGCCGGTTATGGTTTTAACAAGTCCCATAGCGCCGCTTACGCGCTTGTTTCTTATCAGACCGCGTATTTAAAAGCGCGCTACGCGCCGGAATTTATCTCGTCCCTTCTTACGGGCGAGTCGGGCAACCACGACAAAATTTCACAAAGCATTTTTGAGTGTAAAAAAATGGGGATCAAGGTTTTGCCGCCGGATGTGAATGAAAGCACGGATGTCTTTGGTGTGACGGCGGATGGAGCTATCCGTTTTTCGCTGTCCGCGATTAAAAATGTGGGTTTCCCGGCGGTGGAAGCGATCTTAAAGGGCAGGGCGGCTGGCCCCTATGAATCGTTATTTGATTTTTGCCAGAGGGTCGATTTAAAAACCTTTACGCCCAAAATGCTGGAGTCCCTTATCGCCGCGGGCGCTTTTGATTTCACCAAGACCTCCCGGACGGCGCTCAAAGCCGCGGCGGCCAAGGTTTTCCGCCAGGCGCAGGTGGATCAGGCGGACTCCCAATCGGGTCAAACCTCATTGTTTGAGTCCAAAGCCGAGGCCCCAAAGCTATCTTTGGATATTCCTGAGGAGTCACCCGCGCAAGCCCTCATGGCGGAGAAGGAACTTTTAGGTTTTTATCTTTCCGGCCATCCCTTGTCGGAACATGAATGGGAGCTGGAACACTATGTCACTCCGCTCAATGAGCTGGAGGAATTACCGAATGGCTTTGAAATGAGAGCGGCGGGGCTGATTCGTGGTTTTTCGAAGAGCATGGCCAAGAAAAGCCAGGAAGTTTATGCCCGTTTTACCATTGAAGACCTTCACTCTCATGTGGAAGTGATTGCCTGGCCCGAAACCTTTAAAAAATACGAAAAATTACTCGGCAAGGACAAACTGGTAGGCTTAAAGGGCCGGCTGGATAAAAGCGGGGACCGGATTCAGATTATCGCCAATGAAATCATTGATATGAACGATATGGCGGTGAAATGGGCCAAAGGTGTGAAACTGAAGCTCAATGTGGTGGGAATGGATGAGGGGTTGCTGCCCCAGGTGAAAGCGATTTGCGAGAAATATAAGGGCGACGCGAAAGTTTACTTCCACATGCAGACGACCCATCATGGGTTAATGGTGCTGGAAGCGGAGGGAATTAAGGTGAAGCCCTCAAGAGCCTTCTTTAACGAGATATACGGCATATTGGGTGATGACAGTATTGAGATAGAATTGTAAACAGGGTTGCCGATGAGCGTTGTTGTGAAGGGGAGTCGTGATGAAAGTACCTAAAAGAATAGAAAAGCGCGGGTCGGTCAGGACGCAGGTATCCGTGCCGGTGAAATACCGCGTTTACGGCGAAGATTCAAAACCTCAAAAAAGCTCTGTCACGGGCCATAGCAGGGATATTTCGGTCGGCGGGCTGAAACTGGCAGTGAAAGAACATGACCCGATTGGCACTGAATTGGAATTGGAAATTATGCTGCCCCGTAACCTGGGCATGCATACCTCTGCCCGCGTGATTGGCAAGGTGGTGGGCCAGGACGAGTGGCGGGTGGACGGAACGGTGACCCGCTTTAACCGGATTTCTTTTGTGGAGCCCGACAAAGACGCCCAGGTTTTGATTCTGCGGCTGATGTTTGAATTGATGCGGCAAAAAGGCTTACGAAAGTAATCCCTGATTTTTTAAGAAGCCGAAGACTCTTATTTTTGACATTCCCGAATTAAATCATCCAAATGCTGAACCGAAGCGTTCTTATAAGGATCTGGGTGTAGATTTTGCGTATAAATGAAATCCACCAGGGCTTTTTTCTTTTGTTTTTCAGATAAATAAATTAAACCACGGCAATAAAAAGCCTCGGGGCTGGCCGTGTTGCCTGCCGCTTCGTTCACATAACGAAACGCTGTAGCTTTATCACCGGCCTGATAACGTTCAAAAGCCATTTGGGCCAAAATTTTAGAAGTGAAAGCGGCGTCGATGCTGAACGATTTCGCGGTTTGCTGACGGGCTTCCTCGGTTTTTCCCACTTTTTCCAAACTAGTGACCCAATTAAGAATGAAATAAGGGCTGGCGGGAGACCAGTAAACGGCCCGGCCATAAGCTTGTTCGGCTTTTTCTAGATATTCGCGGTTAAAAGCGCTGAGTACGGAATAAACACGGCCCTCGTCGTTGTGGTAATAGGCGTTGGCAGGGCTCATTTGGATGGATTTCTGATAACAGGTCAGCGCTTCCGGAAACCATTCCAGCGCCTGGGTCGTATCCAATCGGCCTCTTTGTTCATAAGCCAGACCTTTATAGAGGTTGTACTTCACATCCCAGGGGAAAAGATTGACTGCCCGGCTCAAATAGTTAATTTCGGTATTGGAATAATAAATAAGAGCGTCAGAAGAAGTCTGCGCGTCGCGGTTTTTGACAGCACTGGAGTAAATATCACCCCGCCCATAAGCAATATCCGCCGCTAAGCGGCGAAGGGGGAATAAAAGAATTAGTGCAATCAGGGATGTGATGACAGTTTTTTGAAAATATAACGAGACGCGGGATGAAGGGGTATTGTCTTCTTTTTTGCCGAAATAGGTGAGAGAGGCCAATAGGAAAAACCAGACCAAATTGATCGCCGCCACGCCAAAACTGAAGAAGTTTTGAACTTGATAGGCTAAAGCGGAAGATAAAACCGCCATCAGATACCAGCGTTCATAGGCACCGCTGTTTTGATAGGCTTTTAGCCAATAAAAAACAAATGCCGCCAATAGTAAAAGATAAGAGGCCAATCCCAGAAGTCCGCTGGTGGACGCGATTTGAAGTAATTCGTTATGAGCCATGCGGGATGAAGTGAATAAACCGTCAATCTGATTAAATTCGATACCGCTGTAAAAGGGAAAGGCGATTTTAAAAGTATCTAAACCAGTGCCGAAGATCGGATTGGCTTTGATCATCATGACCGCCGGGCGCCAAATGTGTAAGCGCGAAGTGGCCAGGCTTTGAGACGCGTGAATGATTGAATCGAACAATCGTTGAATAAAAGACCAGCCGAAAAATAAAACAAAAACGCCCAATAGCGCCGAAGAGAAGGCTAGCTGAAATTTAGAAACCAGCGCCCAGCGCTGGCGGATCATTTCTTTCCATTTCTGGTTTTGAAAGGCCAAATAGAACCATGTTCCGGCGCCCAGAAGGGCCGCTAAAAAGCCTCCGCGGCTGGCGGTGCTTAAAAGGCCCAGAATGAGAATGGTGGTGACAAAAATTTTGACAGGCAAATATTGAAAGCGGCTGGCGTTGATGCAAAAAAGGGAAAGAAAAAGCAGGCCCAGAATGCGCGTGATAAAGCTGAAATTGTTGGAGGGGTCCAAATGCAGAAAGAGTTGGCTTTTAGCCGTGCCCAAAAATAGAAAGCCTGCGCCCAAAATGAGAAATAGTGAAAAGATGGGAGAAAAAACCGGCTGGGTTTGAACTCTGTCTTCTTGGGGGCGGAAGGACAGGGTTAAAAAGAGAGGAATGGCCATGGCGATATAGGCGGAAAGGAAGTTGGGGTTGCCCAGGGCCGCGAATTCACGGGTAGCGCTGATCGAATCGGGATTCCATTGGATGAAGTCGAACTGAAAATGCTGGCCAATCGCGTAAAGCGAAGAAAAAAAGGCGCTGAGGGAAACGAAATAAAAGATCTTTTCGATTCGCTCGGCATTTAAATAGCGGGACAGGATGAAATACCAGATGACGTAGGTTACAAGCGTGGAAAATCCGGCAAAGTTTTCATAGTCACCCCATAAACTGGTAACCCAGCTCAAACTAACGCCGGGAAGACAGGCGATACCCTGGCTGAGCAAGAAGAGCAGCAGGAATAACGCTAGCGGGCGAGTGGGTGTATGGCTTTTTTCTTTTAGTCCCAAAAGCAGCAGGGGAAGGGCCAATAAAACTAAAAAGGTAACTTTGGGGAGCTCAAATTGGTCATGGGTTTGGGTAAAAAACAGCAGAGGGGTGATGAAAAAACTGAAAAGCAGGGAAAGGCTGATGATTTTGTCGGTGATTTTTGAATTCAACAAGTTCATTTTTCCTAAAAAACTAAATTTTTAAAAATGAATTTTTGGAACGCTTCGACGAATGAAAACTTTTCAATTCTCAAGTGAAAAATCGATTTTGTCCTTGACACTATAGTCGATCGTTTTATACTTGAAAAATAATTCTCCGGAAAATTTCGCGGAGAATGAAGGTTTCTCTACTCTCAATAGGCAGTTTTTCTCACTCGCCTTAACCACAACGATCGATTTTAGCCGATTATTTCCAACCCAATTGAATGGAGACGACTTTTCATGGCCGACATTATTAGCCCGCATTGGCATATCGAGTTTTACGCCCCGGATGAAGCCCACATGAGGGGAATTACTAAGATTTATGCCTCGGAACAAACGGCCTATCAAAAAGTCGAAGTTATCCAATCCAGCCATTACGGCAAATGCCTGATTCTTGATGGACATATGCAGTCCGCTCAAGGCGATGAGTTCATCTATCACGAAAATTTAGTCCACCCAGCTATGACAACCCATCCGAACCCGAAAAAAGTTGTCATTATCGGCGGGGGCGAAGGCGCTACTTTATATGAAGTGCTCCGCCACAAAACAGTAGAGAAGTGCTGGATGATTGATATTGACCAGCGCGTGGTGGAACTTTGCGACGAATATATGCCCGAATGGCATCGTGGGGCATTTAAAGACAAGCGCACCGTCCTCTTATATGAGGATGGCCGTAAGTTTTTGGAAAACAGTAACGAGAAGTTCGACGTTATCATTATTGATATTCCGGAACCGGTTGAAGAAGGCCCGGCTTATATGCTTTATACCGAAGAGTTTTACAAAATGGTGGCCACCAAACTGACGGACGGCGGCATGGTTTCGCTTCAATCCGGCTGTTCGGCGGAAAAAGAACTGCGCTGCCTGGCGGCGGTTCATAACACGCTGAAAAAAGTGTTTCCGCTGGTTTATTCTTGGCCGGCGAACGTTCCTTCGTTTGATATTCCATGGAGCTTTACCATGGCCTCCATGAAAACCGATCCCAAACCGATGAAACGGGATCAAGTGGACAAGATTTTGAAGGAAAGAAACATTGGGACATTAAAGTATTATGACGGCGAGACCCACGAGGGTCTGTTTTTTGTCCCTAAATATATCCGCGACGGCTTTGTCAGCTTAACCACCATTATTCGCGATAACGCGCCCCTGACTTACCGGTTTATGGGCGAGGAGAAAAACGCTAAATAAATGTCTATCTTCGACGGTCAGGACAAAACTCCGCTCTATGACGCCGTCGTTAGCTACGCTAACGAGAATAAAATCTCGTTTCACACGCCCGGGCATAAACACGGCAAGGGAATCGCTAAAAATTTCCGGCAGTTTGTAGGCGAGAAGGTTTTCCGCCTCGACCTTTCGGTGATGAGCGAAGTGGATTCCCTTCACGAACCCAGTACGGTCATTAAAGAAGCCCAGGTTTTGGCCGCGCAGGCCTATGGGGCGGATTATTCTTTCTTCCTGGTCAACGGCACGACCGGCGGCAACCAGGCGATGATTCTCTCGGTCTGCGACCCTGGCGATAAAATCATCATCCCGCGCAACGCGCATAAATCGGTTATTTCGGCGGTGATTTTGGCCGGCGCGGATCCGGTTTATATCATGCCCAAAATTGATGCTGGGACAGACCTCATTCTCAACTTAACTCCGGAACAGGTGGAAGAAGCCTGCCGCCAGCACCCGGACGCGAAAGCGGTTTTGGTCACAAATCCGACCTACTTTGGCTTAACGACCGATATTGAAGCCATCGCGGACATAGTCCATAAATATGACAAAATTTTATTGGTGGATGAGGCGCACGGCGGGCATCTGCACTTTCATTCAGGCTTGCCCAAGTCCGCTATCGACGCGGGCGCTGACATGTGTGTTCAATCCACCCACAAGCATTTGGCCGCTTTAAGTCAGGGTTCCATGCTTCATGTGAAGGGTGTTCGGGTTGATATTATGCGGCTTAAAACGACTCTGCAAATGCTTCAAACTACCAGTCCCTCTTATATCATTTTGGCTTCTTTGGATATTTCCCGCTATCAAATGGTGCATGAAGGCGAGCAGATATTAGATGATGTCATCAAAATGTGTGAAGAAGCCCGTGCCGAGATTAACAAAATACCGGGTTTATCCTGCCTCACCCGCGAAACGGTTCAAAAGTTTCCTTCTCTAGATTTAGATGTGACTAAACTGACGGTTTCTACCAAGGGTTTGCCTTGTCTGGGTTATGACATGGCGAAGATATTAAACTCCGAATATGACATTCAAACCGAAATGTCTGATTTTCAAAATGTTCTTTTGTTTGTTTCCGGCGGAAACACGCCTAAAGAAATGAAAAAGTTTGTGGCGGCCCTGCGTAAAATTGTCGTGGATTATAAAGATATGTTTATTAATCAAAAGAAGCGCAAGAGCATTCTGTTTCCGCCCTTTGTGCCTCATAAAGAAGTCAATCCGCGCGAGGCTTTAACCAAGTTAACCCGAAAAATCCCCTTCAAGCGCTCAGTGGGCAAGGTTTGCGCTGAGATTGTTTGTCCCTATCCGCCGGGTATTCCGGTGCTTTGCCCCGGGGAAGTCATCACCCAGGAAATTTATACTTACTTAATGAACGTTTTGGATTCGGGCGCCCGCATTAACGGTCAATCCGATGCCCGATTACAGACAATTAAGGTTTTAGAAGATGAGCCCGCTGGCGGGGCAAGTGATCAGAAGAAACTGTTTGTGGTCGGCTAACTCAAATCCGTTTAACCTACAAAACGGCTTTTTTCTTAATATCCTCAAAGCGCCTCACGCAATTACGTCCCTGTGTTTTCGCCTCGTACATGGCTTTGTCCGCCCGGGCAATCAGGCCGCTGCTGCCGATTCCTTCCAGATCCTGATAAGTTGCCACGCCGATACTGACCGAAATTTGAAGCGTCGCTCCCCGGATGACCACCTGATGGTCGCCTAAAACTTCCAGAATGCGCTGGGCCAAAATAGTGGAACCTTCCCCGTTCGTTGAAGGAAGAATGGCCACAAACTCATCGCCGGCGTAACGGGCCGCCAAATCCGTAGTTCTGAAAAGTGACGCGAATTTACCCGCGATTTGTTTTAAAAATTGATCGCCGGTGGAGTGACCATAAGTGTCGTTTATTTTTTTGAAATGATCCACATCAAGGAAGATCAGGGAAATGGGCTGATGGTAGCGCTTGGCCCGGTTGAGCTCGTAATCTAAAATCTGCTGAAAATAGCGGCGGTTATAAAGACCAGTGAGTGTGTCTTTAAGCGCCATGTCTTCCACCTTGGCGAAGAGTTTGGCGTTTTCAATAGTCAAGGCGGCCTGGCGAGAGAAAATAATTAAAATTTCCTGGTGAAGCAGGCTGTCGGGTTTTTCGTAAACCAAGATACCGATGAGGCGGTCTCGAATTTCCAGGGGGATAATACCGGGAGATTTAATGTCCAGGGCGCTTTCGAAGAAACTGCTCAAACGGGTTTGATTCGAACTGATATCGTGAGGCAGTGGATTTAATTTTAAAAGTTCGGATTCTTCCTCGGGAGTGATGTAAACATGCGTTTCCTGTATTTTCTTTTCAGTGAAGCCGATAGATGAGAGGCCTTTCAGGTTGAAAGACGATTCTTCCTTGATGAAAATGACGGCTTTGGAGATTTCGGTGCCGGTTTTTAAACCTTTTAAGATAGCCTTCAGCAAAGCAGGGAGAGGTTTTGAAAATTGGAGTTCAGCGCTCGCGTGATACAATGACATCAGTCCTTTGTTCAGGGTGACGACGGCGCTTTGAAGCGGTTCGGTTTGAACAGGCGGTGCCGATAAGTTGGAGAATACCGCGATATTTTTTTTAGAAGGCAAAGGAGTCATCCGTTTGCTGTGCTGAATTTGGCGTAGGTTGAGTGGGGATGACTGATTATAGGTAAGGGTATTTGAGCCCCAGGCATCAAAAAGAGTCTGATTTTGGAAAATGTTTACCGTCAAAAATTTGATATGTTTATGATGTGACAGCCGGATTTTAATGGGTTTTTTACTTTTCTAAAGGAACGAATCATTGAAAAAGCGACCTAATTTACTCATTACCGGCGGTGCCGGTTATATCGGCAGTCATTCGGTAAAAGAAGCTAAAAATTTTGGATTTAATCCAATTGTTTATGACAACCTTTCGATGGGGCATGCCTGGGCTGTTCAGGATGCTGTGCTGGTCAAAGGTGATTTGGCCGATCGCGCCAAGCTCATTCAAACCTTTAAGCGCTACAAACCCGCCGCGGTCATGCATTTCGCCTCTCACATCAGCGTGGGCGAGTCGGTCTCTGATCCCCAAAAGTACTACCGCGATAATCTGGGCAACGCGATGAATCTTTTCTCGATCATGCTGGAGCAGAAAACAAAATATTTTGTTCTTTCTTCCACCGCGGCGGTTTATGGCGATCCGGTAAAGGTTCCCATGCCGGAAAATCATCCTAAAAATCCGGTGAATCCCTATGGCGATTCCAAGTACATTTTGGAACGCATCTTGACCGCCTATGATCAGGCTTATGGTTTGAAATCAACCTTTCTGCGTTACTTCAATGCTTCAGGCGCGGACGCTTCGGGAACGCTGGGAGAGGCGCACCAGCCTGAAAGTCATTTGATTCCCCTCATCCTGGACGCGGCGGCCGGCTTGCGTAAGGAAATCACCGTATTTGGCACCGACTATCCCACGCCGGATGGAACCTGTATCCGCGATTACATCCATGTGACCGATTTGGCCGCGGCGCATTTTTTGGCGCTCAAACGCATGATGAAGACGGGGCAGAGCGATTTTTTCAATCTGGGAACAGGTAAAGGCTACTCGGTTCAAGAAGTGATCCGGATGACTGAAAAAGTGACCGGCTGTAAGGTGCCGTTAAAAATTGGAACCCGCCGGGCGGGCGATCCGCCGCGGCTGGTCGCGCAATCCAAAAAAGCCCAAAAAGTTTTGGGATGGAAGCCAAAGTATTCCAGCCTGGAAAACATTTTGAAAACCGCGTGGGAATGGCACCAAAGATGGCATGGCGGATTAAAACAGAGAAAAAAATAGATTAGGCGCTGTGGTAAATCTCGTAGCGGGCTTTACCGGCCTGTTTGGCCTGGTACATGGCGTTATCCGCGGCCTTTACCAAATCATCCGATGTGGAGCAATTCCAGTTGGAATAGGCGATGCCAATACTGGTGGTAATCAGTGTTTCCGTTCCTGAAAAAAAGAAAGGCGTCTCCAGCGCTTTTATAATTCTCTCCGCGATGAAAACCGCTTCCCGGGTATCGGTTAAATTATCCAGCAAGACATTAAATTCATCGCCGCCGACCCGTGCCAGAAAATCACTGGGCCGAAGGCAGCTTTTTAACCGGTTGGCGAATTCCGCCAGTAAAGTGTCGCCCGCCTGATGTCCGAACCGGTCGTTGATATATTTAAACCGGTCCACGTCTAGGAAAAGAACCGCGAAAAGATACTTCGAGTCGCGCTGTAAATGCGCGAAGGCTCTCTTGAGGTTCTCGCTGAAAAGCAGGCGGTTGGGCATTTTGGTCAGGGGGTCGTAATAGGCCTGTTGGGCCAAGTTGCGCTCAAGCTGTTTGTGACGGGTGATGTCCGTAAAGGAACCGGCGATACGGATGGGTTTATGATCAGGGCTAAAAACCGCGATACCCCGGCTGAGCACCCAGCGGTATGTGCCGTTTTTATGCAGCAGGCGGTGCTCATTGGCGAAGTGGGGCGATTTTCCGGCCAGGTGTTCGGCTAAATCGTGGGTTGTCCGGGCGATGTCGGAAGGGTGAATGCGGGTCAACCACTCTTCAGGCACCGGTTTAATCTCGTCGTTTTCTAAACCAAACAGAACTTTCCAACGGGGCGAATAGTAAATTTGATTGCTGATTAAATCCCAATCCCACAATCCATCGTTCGATCCGGTCGCGACCAACTCGTATCTTTGCCGTTCTTCCGCTATTTTTTTGAAAAGGTGAAAGCGTTCAACGGCGTAATGAACAGACCGGCTCAAAAGATCTCCATCAATTTTGTCTTTAACGAGATAATCCTGCGCGCCGTTTTTAAGGGATTCGATCGCCAAGGAGTCATCCTCGTTGCCGGTTAAAATGATAATGGGTATTTCGGGTTTGGCGTCGTGAACCTGATGCAGGGTGTCTAACCCGGTCCCATCAGGCAAATTCAGATCCAATAAAATGAGATCCATGGAGGTGTGGTCTAAACGATTTAAACAGGCCTTGACGGATGAATCCAAGTCCAAATGAAAAGCATTGGGATCAGGCGATTTCAAGTATTCTTTAAAAAGGCGGGCATCACCCGGATTGTCTTCGACTAAAAGAAGGTTGAGAGGTTTTTCGGACATTGGTGAGTCCTTTCAGCGGCAAAACGAAGGGAAAAGGTAAGGGGAGGAGAACTCCTTTAGAAAATCCCTCTAAGTCAATTATACTCCCGGTCGAGCGGAGCAAGTTCAACCCCTCGGTAAAAAAACTTGAAAATACAAACGATAATTTAAGTATTAGTTGTTTTTAGGGAACCCCTTTTTGGTATCGCGAAAATCCTGCCAAAAACGCTCAATTTTAAGTATGGACTCAAAATACTCGTTTAAATTAATGGGTTTAATGACGTAAAGATTGGCTCTGTTGGATCTCGCTTTCGTGATGTCATCTTCCAATAAAGATGAGGTCAGAATCACAACGGGTATTTCACGCAGTTCTTTATTATTTTTAATCTGTTTGAGTACTTCGTGGCCGCTGACCAAAGGCAGATTGAGATCTAACAGGATCAGATCGGGAAGTTTGGTTTGTGATGTTTTTTCGCTTAAAAGGACTTTTAAAGCTTCTTCGCCGTCTGAAACCACGTCAAACACGGGTTCCAAATGGGTTCTTTTAAAACCCTCTGCAATCAGCCGGACATCTCCCGGCGTATCTTCCACTAAAAGTATTTTTAATGAGCTTTTCTCGGCATCCGTCATTGGCCGTTCCTTTTGGGCAAGGTGAAGTAAAAAGTGGCCCCAGAGTCGGGTTTCGACTCAACCCATATTTTCCCGCCATGTCTTTCCACAATTCGTTTGCAGACAGCCAATCCAATGCCGGTGCCCGAATATTCGTCGCGGTGGTGAAGCCTTTGAAATATCACGAAAATGCGGTCGTAATATTTGGGATCGATACCGATACCATTATCTTTACAGGCGAACACCCACTCATTCTCATTTTCGCTCGCTGAAAAATCAATCTCAGGAAATTCAGATTTTTGAAATTTGAGGCCGTTTGAGAATAAATTTTGAATTAATTGCGCCAATTGAACCGGATCACCCAGAACGTGGGGAAGCGGGCCGTGGTTAATTTTGGCATGGGTTTCATTGATTCGAATTTCAAGGTTGGAGATGGTCTGGTTAAACACTTGATTCATATCGACGTCCTGAAGTTCTTTTCCGCGGCTTTCTACCCGGGAATATTCCAGCAGTCCATTTACCAGCATTTGCATGCGTTTGGCGCCATCCACCGCGAAACCCATGTATTCGGTCGAGTCTTCGTCCAATTTGCCTTTCAAATGTTCCGATAAAAGCTGAACGTAGCTGGCGACCATGCGCAAAGGTTCCTGGAGGTCGTGGGAAGCGACGTTGGCGAATTGCTGAAGTTCGGTGTTGGATCGCAGCAAGTCTTCCATCTTTTTGCGTTCGGTGATGTCGCGGATAATCCCCCCAAAATAGGTATCGTCATCAATTTTCCAGGTGGATAGGGAAAGTTCTATGGGAAACTCCGATCCGTTTTTTCGGATGCCCTGAAGCTCGATGGTTTTTCCGAAAAGTTTGGAGTTTTGCTGATTCTGGAGTTTTGTTTCGTTAATGGTGTAGGCTTCTTGAAATTTTGAGGGTAAAAGCCGGGTAAAAGGTTGATTGATGATTTCTTTCTCCGCGTATCCAAAAGTATTTTGCGCGCCATTGTTCCACGAAAGAATGTTCCCGTTGCCGTCTGCGATCACAATGGCGTTGGTGGAGGATTGAACGACCGACCGGAAGCGGGTATCCGATTCCCGCAGGGTTTTTTCCGCTTCCTGGCGTTCGGTAATGTCGCGGCCAATAGTGGCGGTACCAATGGGCTTGCCGGTTTTGGGATTCTTTAACATCACGATACTGAAGTGGATGGGAATTAATTTGCCGGTCTTTTGATGGGGGATATTGAGCTCGCCTTCCCAAAAACCGCGCTGTTGAAGGGCCGCGGACTGGTTTTTACGTAAAGACTTCACCTGATCTTTTCCATCGGAGGGCGCGAAAGTCTTGAGATTGATTTTGGCTGCGTCCATATTGGGATCCACGCCGATCATTTCCCGTCCCGCGGCGTTAATGTAAAGATTTTCACCCTCAGGGGTGCTCCACACAATCATGTCGCGGCTATGTTCCACGAGCGTGACAAGTCTTTGCTGTTCTTCCTCAATCTTTTTTTGATCTGTGATGTCGCGGAACACAGATACGGCTCCGCTGATTTTCCCATCGCTGTCGCGGATAGGGCGGCTGGTGGCGAGAATATAAACGCCATCGGGTTTCTGTTTGTTTTTGATATAGAGTTCCACGTTGTCGGATGATTCGCCCTGCAACGAACGGGAGATGGGAAAGTCTTGAGGCTCAATCGGAGTTTGATTATCCGCCCAGTAGACCTCATTTTTGAGTTTGGAACCGTTGGGTATGGGGTCGCCAATTTGTCCTCCCAACATTTGATTGGCCGCGGGATTCACGAAGAGTGTTTTGCCCTTGCTGTCGCAAACCAACAGGCCCTCTCCCATGTTATCGATAATGGATTGAAGAAGCTGGGCCTGTTTTTGGAGCGCAAGTTCGGCGTTCCGCTGGTCGCTGATGTTTCGGGTTACTTTCGCGAATCCGGTCAGCCTGCCCTGGTCGTCGCGAAGGGCCGTGATAATAACATCTGCCCAGAAGAGAGAACCGTCTTTACGGGCACGCCAACCAATGTCGTTGGAATGTCCCTTCGTCTTAGCGGTTTCCAATAATTGATGGTGGTGATCTTTTTTAATGTCTTCAGCCGTATAAAAGCAGGAAAAGCTTTTGCCGATAATTTCAGATGCCTCATATCCTTTCAGCCTTTCAGCACCCTCATTCCAGGTCACCACAATGCCGTGTTCGTCCAAAAGAACAATCGCGTAATCTTGAACGTTATCGAGAAGAAGTTTGAACTTTTCCTCGCTCTCACGCAGCGATTTTTGGGTTAGCTTGGCGGTGGTGATGTCCTCTGAAATTCCCATGAGAAAGCGGGGGGTGCCGTCGTCGTTAAATACAGGTATTTTTTTTGTGTGCAAAATCCGGTTGCCCTTGTCCTGGGTCTGGATATTTTCCTCGGCGATATCCAGCAGCTTTCTTTCGGCGATGACTTTTCGGTCGTTCGTCGTGAAGAAATCGGCCTGTTCTTTGGGGAAAAAATCATAATCGTTTTTATTAATCAAGTTTTCCCGGGAAACGCCGATAAGTTCTTCTCCGGCTTTGTTAAACATCACGAAACGCAGGTCTTTGGCGTCCTTAACGAAGATCATGTTGGGTATGTTTTCTAAAACGGTACTGAGAAAAGAGTTGGTGCTGGCCAGCTCTTTTTCCGCGGCCCTTTTATCTGTCAGGTCCCGGGAATTAACCACAATGCCTTTGACACTGGGATCGGAAAGAAGGTTTTTGCCGATGGCCTCCAACGGCTTCCAGGAGCCGTCCTTGAGTTTGAAGCGGAATTGGACTGATTGGGGCTGCTCGGGAACCGCTAGGGCGGCGTTAAATTTATTGACCACCTGTTCTACATCATCCGGATGTATCAGCGCGAAAGCGTTGGTCCCCATCAGTTCCTCGGGGCTGTAGCCCAGCACGTTAAATATACTGGGGCTCAAGTAGGTATAGCGGCCTTCCTCGTTCAAAATGGTCACGATATCCAGGGCGTTTTCAATCAGCGCGCGGTAATGCTTTTCACTGTGATGCAGGGCTTCTTCAGCCTTTTTGATATCAGTTACGTCATGGCCAATCGCCGCCAGGGTGGCGGGTAGGCCGGTTTGAGGGTCTTTTAAAAGTCCGGCGCTGAAATAAATCGGCACAGGTTTTCCGGTTTTAAAGTTTTTTAGATTAAATTCGCCTTCCCAATGTCCCCGCGTTACCAGGGTATCCAGCACTTCTCCCCGTAGTTTCAGGATATCGTTTGGAAAAACAAAATCCTCGTGCCGCAGGACATTGACGTTGGTATTTTTATCCAACCCCACCATGGCCCGTCCGGCTTCATTCAAATACAAAATATAACCTTCCGAATTGGTGGTCACGATAAAGTCCGAGCTGGTTTCCACCAACAGGGCCAGCTGGTTTTGGGCCTGCTCGGCGTTATGGCGTTCAATAATCCGGCCCAATTGGGTTCCGACGGTTTTCATGCTTTCCATCAGCTCTTTGTCCGGAGGTACGGTCCGGTCGGTGAAAAACTCCAGGACTGCCACGATTTTTTTCCCGATCATAATGGGGAAGCCGAAGGCAGCCCGCACCTTAATATCCTGACCCATGCGGATCCGGGGGAAGTTCTTAAACTGCACCACATCCTCGATCCACATCGGCGAGCCGCTGGCGTAAACCGTTCCGGGCAAGCCCTCACCGGGTCTGAAGATGTAGCGGTCGGTGACCTGCCGCAGATTTTTATATTTTTGCTCGTCCTTCACAAACCACTGGGCCCCTGGTTTGAGCAGGTGTTCGTCGTTCTGATCCACATAGTAAACATGGCCCACGGGCCAGCCCATATAACGGCAGATCAGCTTGAGGCTTAACTGCACGGCTTCAGGCAGGGTTATGGACTCATTGGCCGCCGCGGTGATGGATTGGAGCAGCTGAATCTGGTCAATTTTGTCCTGCAGTTTTTTTTCAGCCTTTTGGGCCCGTTCCAAATGTTCCTCAGCGGTTTTTCGCTCCGAAATGGCGGCTGCCAGGGCCAGAGAGGAAATAGAAATAACGCTCATGAAGACCTGGAGCAAGATCAGGGACTGGTCTTTGGAGGGAAGGGTGAAAGGCCCCACGCCATGCACGGTATTCCAAATCGCGATGACGCACAAAATGAGAGAGGCGGTGGCGGTTTCTTTCCGGTCAAAGCGGTAGGCGATCCAGAGCAGAGGTGGAATGCAAAGAAACTCAGCGTCCATATCTTTGCCGGGGAAGAGCCAATTGCCAAAGACGGCCTGACCAATGAGGCCAAGCACTAAGAATGAACCGATGGTGACGGGAAGCTGGCGTAAATTGACGCGCGGGTTGTCATACCAGAGGACCAAAACAGGAGTCACCAGTAAGGCCCCCGACAAATCCCCAAGCCACCAGGTGAACCAGACATCCCAGTACAAATTCCAATGAGCAAAGCCCTCGACGCACAGAATGGTGACGCCCACCGTGGGGCTGATCAGGGTGCTGATCAATTCTGCCATCACGATAAACTTGAGAATGTCTGATGCTTTTTCAAATACTTTTCGGCCGTTTGCGAATTGCTGCACCAGCATGGCGCCCAATAGGCCTTCTAAAGTGTTGCCGGAGGCAATGACGAAGGTTGTTAGCAGATTTCCTGCGGTGAGGTAGTTAACCAGGAAGGCGGCGGAGAAAATGGCAGGCCAGAATTTTTTGCCAAAAATCAAAAAGGTGGCCAGGGCGATGCCGGTGGGAGCCCAGATGGCGGTGGCGCTGGGATGAACCAAGGCCATCTGAAGGCCCAGTTTGGCCATAATGAAATAAAATGTGAAAATTCCAGACGCGATGAGTAAAGGAGAGAGTCTCGAACGTGTGATGGAAGCATCCATAAAGCGCCTCAATTTATAGTCCTGCCCATGGACATTCGGCGGGTTAAATTTTGATCGTTTTGGGCATCTTTTAAATTAGACCCAATTCTCCTCAAGCCATTTAACGCTACTGAACGCGCGAAAGCCAAAATTTTTCAATGTAGGTCATCACGACTGAGAAATGATCCATGTCCATGGGTTTCACGATATAAAAATTGGCCTGGTTTTGATAAGCGTTTTGAAGATCTTGATCTTTTTGAGAAGCGCTCATGATCAATACAGGCACTTCACGAAGATTTTTATCTTTTCGAATTTCGGCTAAAACCTCTAAGCCGCTCAAGCGGGGAAGGCTGAGATCTAATAACACAATGTCGGGTTTGCCCTTTCCGGCAAAAGCGGTTCCTTCTCTCAACATATCCAGCGCGGCTTCGCCGTCCCGGGCTACGCTCAAATGTATGGGGAAATTAGATGTTTTTAGAAGCTCTTTCATTAACAACACGTCGCCCGCGTTGTCTTCCACATGCAAAATTTCAATGGTCTTTTTAGTGTCATTAAGAGAAACGGACATTATCAGCCTCCTGGGTTAAGAGTCAGCATGAATCGCATCATTAGGTTTAGACATTCGGATTCCCAAATGGTGTCGCGGTTTAATTTAAATGAGACGAATTTCTTGCAGGAAATATCCGCGTATGCATGAGTCTTCTTAATGAAATCCTACGCTTTTTTAATCGTAGGAGAGGGGAATTAGGCCAGCTAAAGCAAATATGATGCCAAAGGGGACGTGGCTGAAAACTATTTAAAAACTGCCTTCCGGTAGAATTTTAGCTCCTCTATCGTTTCGAGAATGTCGTCCAGCGCTTTATGTTTTTGCTTCTTTTGAGGTGATTGAAATTCAGGACCATACCAGCGTTTGACCAATTCCTTAATCGTGCTCACATCCACCAAACGGTAATGCAGGTAGTTTTCCAGAGTGGGCATATATTCAATTAAAAACCGGCGGTCCTGATAAATCGTATTGCCGCAAAGGGGACTGCCTTTGGCTTTGGTATGTTGAGCGATGAAATCTAAAGTTAGTTTTTCGGCGTCCGCCAGGGAGGTGGTGGACTTTTGAACCGCTTCGTATAAACCCGATTCCCGGTGATGTTTTTGGTTCCAGTCGTCCATGGCATCGAGTGCGGATTGGGGCTGGTGAACCACCAGGGCGGGGCCCTGGGCGATGAGGTTTAATTCTTTATCCGTCACAACGGAAGCGATCTCAATGATGACGCAGGTCTTGGGGTCCAAGCCGGTCATTTCTAAATCCATCCAAACCAGATTCGTATCGTTTTGCGAGGACATGGGTTTCCTTTGGGTTTAATGAGACAACATTATAGAGAAGCGGGGTGTTTTCTTCTTTCAAAAAGGTCTTTGGAGGAGCGAATCCGGTCTAAAAACAGGATGCCGTCCAGGTGGTCCAGCTCATGTTGTATGGCCATCGCCTCAAATCCCAGCGCGGTCATCTCGAAAGGCTCCAGCTTTTCGTTATAGGCGGAAAGTCTAATTTTTTGCGCTCTTTTCACATTAGCCAGCAGGTCTGGAAAACTTAAGCAGCCTTCCCGGCTGACCTTCCATTCACTGGCCTCCAAAATGACGGGGTTAATCAGTTTTAAGAGTCCGTGGTTTTCGCCGGCCCGTGGCGACTGTGACACATCCACAATGACGCAGCGCTGGCTATAGCCGATCTGGGGAGCCGCCAAACCCACACAGCCATCATGCTGGTTCATGGTGTCGTTTAAGTCGGTTAGAACCCGGGTTAAAAGCTCAAGGTTCAATGGAGAGTCGGCGATCTTTTGTTTCAGCGAGGGGTGGGGATAGGTGAGGACCGGCTGAATGGCCATTTTTTATAATTCGTCCACTTCGACGGGTTTGAGGGTCATATCCACATGAAGCTCTTCTTTGAGATGTTCCAGGTTCTTTTGAAAACTCAAAAGGGTGGCTTGATTGGGAATCTCCATCTCCAGAATCAGGGAATAAAGCGAGGCGCCGTTGTTTTCGGTTACGTGGGTGCGAAGGTCCGTGATATTGATCTTTTGTTCGGTCGCGGTCTGTGCCACGCGGTACACAATGCCGGGATGGTCTAAACCGTAAACCATCAGGGTGTAGGGCAAAACCGACGGGATGCCGAAGTTTTCCACTTCCTCGGGCTTCAGTTCCCGCATGGTCACGGCCAAATTCCATTTTTGAATAATGGGCTGCAGCAGTCCGTTCAGGGTTTGAAAGGTGACTGATTCGGGCAGGGACACCATCATCAACACCGCGAAGTCACCCCGCAATTGAGTCATGCTGGAGTTTTCTAAATTGCATCCGGTTTCATAAAAAACCTTGGTCAGGGCCGCCACAATGCCGGGCTGGTCCTCGCCGATAGCGGACAGAGAGATAAATTTTTTCATAGCAGCTCCTTCAAGATAGGCAAAAGATGAATTATAGAGTACAGCCTGGGGAATAAAGATAAAGGGGTATGGAAGTTTACGTAGAGGAAACAAACAGAGGAACCCATCCCTAGCGTTGAGTTAGGAATGGGACCTCTAAGTCTTGAGGACGGTTTGGGAGATTAACCCCGGCCAAACACGCGGGTAATAGCGAACTCTGCGTTATCCGCGAACATCTTGGAGGTCTGGGGGTCGATCTTCAGCGAGGCCTTGATCAATTCCTTGGCCTTATCCACGTCGTTCTTGGCGAAAGAAAGAATAGAGTCCTTCGCTTCGCCCGGCTCGGTCTGGGCGATTAGCTTCAGGATGTTGGCGATGTTCTTTTCCACCTGATCAAAGTGAATGTACTTGAGCATGATGTTGATTTTGCGTTTAGAAATCTTCGGGTTAGGCGTAGTGCCGTTAGCGATGGCGCTCATGAAGTCCACGTAGTCAGCGACGGTATCCTCACGGCTGGCGGTGTCTTCCATGCTCTGGGTCGAGACCATGCTGAACTTCTTATCAGATCCGGTCCATTTAACTTTAGTGTTCTTTTCAACGCGGCCCACATAGTCTCCCATGAAGGTGCCGACTTTCACTTCTCCGCGGTAGTCATAGATGTTGTCTTTGGTCAAATAAAGGGCGCAAAGCTTCAAAACCTGAACATCCACCGGCGTAAAGCTGGCAAAAGGCCCCCGGCGGGCGGCGTCACCCGACACCAGCGACATGATGAAGCGGTCATCAAAGAAGTCCACATAGTTTCTCAAGGGTTCAATCATGATGATCGGCACAATGTAATTGCCGTCAAAGTCTTTGGGGAAGAGGTTGGTGTGAATTTTAAGAATCTTCTCTAAAGAGGCTGCCACATTTTCTTTGGTGCAGAGACGGTCGTTGTAAACTTCGCCTTCGCCAAATTGCTTGGAAACCAGAACGCGTGAGGCGCTAAAAGGCACCTTTAAGGGATGAGCTTCCGCGGCTCTGACGGATACGCCGTTGGTGCTGTCCACATCGCCTTTAATAGAAGAGATAACGTCGGACGAGAATAAAGGTCCGCCCACGGTGGCCACGGGGGCCGAGTTATCCATCTTGGCGATTTCATTGTTGGCCTTAATGATGGCGCTGTTCTTTTCGGCCACGATCTTGGCGTTATCGACCACTTTAGCCAGGTAGCCCTGAATTTCCTCGACCCACTTGGTTAGTCCCGCTCCGGCGTCGCCCACTTTGCCTTCGAAGGCTTGAAGAATGGCTTTTTCCTGCGGGGAAGCGTTGTCGCCCTTGCTCCAGGAAACCGCGACCTTCTTGAGCATCTCAATGGTCATCTTGGCGTTCTTCACAGAATTTTCGTTAAAGGCGCCGAGCGCTTTGGGGAAGAACATATCAATTTGAGTTACGGCAGATCCAATTTCAGCTCTGGATTGATCCAGCTTGCGTTTCAGTTCTTCGCGCATACGCTTCTGGTCTTGGGGTGAGTTACGTAAAGCCTTCTTGCGGTCATCGCCTAGGGACATGGCTAAAAGCTCGCTTTTGGCGATGGCCACAAACTTATCAGTCACCGAAAAGATGGGGTACTTGCAGGGAGTAGTCATCTCTGAAAATGATTTTAGTAACATCTCATAAAAAGCGGTTGGTAATAGTTGAATCTCTTTTGGGGCAGGCTGCATTTGCACGGTTACTTTATCGCCCATGGCGCCGGTGCAGAGGAACACGATCTGTTGATTGTTGAGTTCGTTGAGTTTGTTAGAGATTAAAAAGTCGACCAGCGCGTTGTAACCCAGGCGCAATTTGTCAGCCCTGTATTTTTCGGCGGTCATCGCGGTGTCAGCGTCATTGGCGAAAAGGACAATGCTGTCCTCGACCTGTTTGGTGGTTTCTTCGTCGACTCCCGCCATCAATTGATCGAATTGGATTCCGCTGACTGTGGTGGACATAAGGGGTGATCCTCCAAAAGGGTTGCGCAACAAGGTCGGATTATAACAGTTTTTGATATTTGTCTTTATTAAAAGGAAAGCGTCTTAAGCGAGTTTGCTGGGTTCTAACAGCCAGGCCCAACGCCAGTTCGGGCCCTGTTCAAAAGCTGCCACCCCGGCGGTGGGGAATATGAACTGAGGAAGATGGTCCGAACCGCTGACTAATAAAGATGACAATTCTTCCAGATTGGGTTCGTGGCTGACGATCATGAGGTTTTCTATCCCGCTCTCTAAAATTTCGGGATAAACCACATCGATATCGGCGTCGATCGAAAGGTATTTGTTTTCAATTAGGTTCCCGGGGGTAATGCCCAACGCCTTCGCGTAAATCTCGGCGGTTTGGACCGCCCGGGTTTTGGGGCTGTACCAGATCTGCTGGATGTTCAGTTTTCGGCGCAGTAGTTCTTTGGCGACCCTGAGGACTTCCTCCCGGCCTTCCTGGGTTAGATGCATGGATTTACCCGCTTCCAACGTGGCCGCCTGCCCATGACGGGCTAAAAACAGGTTCATAAAACTCCTTAAACCGATTTAACCACAGAGTTCACCGAGTGCACGGAGTTTTAAAAATAATCTTTGCTGTAGTTGTGATGTTCACTCTGAGAACTCTGTGTACTCCGTGGTTAAATTGCCCTTATTTTCTGTCTTTAATTTTAGTTTTGAAGTGGTGGTTAAACTCATCCAGATGCGACCAGCTTCTTAAATCCGGCATTTGGTCCACATAAACAAGCCCATTCAAATGATCCACTTCATGTTGAATGATGCGGGCTTCAAATCCTTTAACGGTCTTGCGGACTTTTTTCCCCTCGGGTGTGATGGCCTCAAAGGTTACCCACTTTGAGCGGGGAACAATGCCGCGGTAGCCGGGTATGCTCAAACAGCCTTCCCAGCCCTTTTCCTTCTGCTTCGAGTATTTCACAATGCGGGCGTTCAGGTAAGTCTGAAGTTCCACCGAATTCACTTTGGGATAGCGCTTATTGGTGTCGCATTCCATTACCAGCGCCCTTTGGTTGACGCCCACCTGATTGGCCGCCAGACCCACGCCGTTGGCCCGATACATGGTTTTTACCATGTCCTTGAGGAACTTTTGAAAGCTTTTGCTCTTACGCTTAGCGGTTGTTACGTTTTTTATTTTTTGCCGCAGAATCGGGTTGCCGACGGAAACGATTTTCTGTTTCATGATGAAAGGGCTTTCTTGGGGTTTATTTGAACGTCACAATTCAGTTAAACGATTGTTTTATCGGTGTGAAAACGAATAAACTATTCGCCTTCCTCCGCTCATCTACCTCCGCCAAGGCTTCGGTAGGCAGGCAGCTTCGGCAGGTAGACCACTTCACCGAAAGGTCTTCGCAATGTCTGACCATTTTATTTCATTCCCCGAAAACTTTATATGGGGCGCCGCTACCAGCTCTTTTCAAATTGAGGGTTCACCTCTCGCCGACGGCGCGGGTAAAAGCAACTGGTACAACTGGACCAAAACCCCGGGCCGTATCGAAAACGGTCAAGACGCTGACATCGCTATCGATCACTATCACCAATATAAATCCGACGTGGCTTTAATGAAAGAAATGGGTTTGAAAAGTTACCGCTTTTCCATTTCCTGGCCCCGCATCATTCCCGAAAGAGGGAAGGTCAACGAAAAGGGTTTGGATTTTTACCGCAATTTGATTAAAGAACTCAAACAGGCGGGCATCACGCCCAACGCCACCCTGTTCCATTGGGAAGTCCCGGCCTGGGCCGAGGGCGAATGGGAAAACCGTGAGACCGCCATGGCCTTTAAAGAATATGCCGAGGTGGTTTTCAAAGCCCTGGGCAAAGACGTTCCTATCTTCGCTACCATGAACGAGCCGAACATCACCGCCGAGATCGGATATTTGCAAAAGTTTTTTCCGCCAGGCAAGGAAGACCGAAAAAGTTATGCCAAGGCCGCTCATCATATGAACCTGGCTCATGGCTTAGCTGTTCAGGTTTACCGCTCACTCAACTTGGGCGGGCAAATTGGCTGGGTGGTTGCTCTTTGCGAATGGAAGACCCGCGACAACAATCCAGCGGCTGTTCCTTACGCTAAAAATATGCAAGCTCTTCACAATGGTGTTTTTCTCGATCCGCTAGTAGGTAAAGGTTATCCTCAGTTTTTCTATGACTTCACCGGTACCAAAGCCTCGGACTATGAGAAGGATTTTAAAGACATCGCGCAGCCCATCGATTTTCTAGGTATTAATCATTACAACCCCAACTATGCGGGTCACGCGCCGGGGTCCAACATTTTTGATAACGATTGGGGCCCGACCGATGGCATTCCGATCAACGATCTGGGTTGGCCGGTCGATCCGGAATCCTTCTATAACATTCTGGTCTCGCTCTGGAAAGATTACGGTTTCAAGCAGATGTTTGTCACTGAAAACGGATACCCGACCCGTGAATCCAAACACACCACCGAAGAACTCATCGCGGATGATGTGAGGGTTCACTATTACGGAACTTATTTGGAACAGGCCCACAAGGCTATTCAGGCGGGTGTGCCCCTGAAAGGTTATTACGCCTGGTCGCTCTTCGACAACTTTGAGTGGTGCTTTGGCTACGATCCGCGCTTCGGCATTATTCACGTGGACTTTAAAACCCAGAAGCGTACTTTTAAGAACAGCGCCAAGTGGTATCAAAAGACCATCGCGGAAAAAGGATTTAATCCGGCGCTTTTGCCGAAAAATCCGAACTATCCCATTTATCACCATCAGGGCGTGAAGGCCAAAACCTTTTAACACAAAGTCTGTTGAACCACAGAGTTCACGGAGTTCCCAGAGTGAGAAAAATTTTGGATTAAACCCTAAAGATGATTAAGGGTTACTCCGTGAACTCGGTGTACTCCGTGGTTAAAAGTCTTATCTTCCGTTTCGGTGTGAGCTAAACTAAAAGCATGACCTCCACGAAAGCTTCGTCCTCTCAGTGTAAAGCCCCCCTGTACTGGTTTGTTCTGTTCGCTATTTTGTTCTCACTTCAAATTCTGCCCCGTCTCTCCCAGGATTCTCCCGCGGGCGATGAAATGGTCGACATCGTCGACGGTTTTTATTACTGGCAGGGCGATGTGATTTCCTCAGCTGAACATCCGCCTCTGGCGAAAGCCTTGCAGGCTTTACCGTCGCGCTTCATGGGGCTTGAATCCAAATCGGGAATGAACTTTTCGGGTTATACCATGCGGGACGGGTATTTTATGAACGTCCTCAACCGGGCGCGTTTCGAGTCGATTTTACAAAGCGCTCGGGTGATCACTTACTTATTTGGGCTGGCCCTGGGTTTTGCTCTCTTCGCCTGGGCCCGGCGGGAATCCCTCTTCTTTATTCTGACCGTTTTGACCCTTTGGGCTTTTGAGCCCGTACTGCTGGCTTTCTCGGGATTCGCCTTAGCGGAGATACCGCTGACTCTCTTTTTCTTCCTGGCGGTCATTCAATTTCAAAAGTTAACTCAAAAACCTTCCGTGGGTCAGGCGTTACTCGCGGGTCTTTTATTGGGTATGGCGGTCACCGCTAAACTAACTGGTCTTCTTTTACTGCCAACCTTTGCCTTGCTGGAAATCATCGCGGGTTTGAAAACTCGGTTCGATTTAAAGGCCATCGTTCTTCGATGGGCCTGGGGTTTGACCGGGGCTTTTCTATGGGTGTGCCTCTTATATATGCCTGGCACCTTAGCCATCGTGGGGCATCCTTCGCCGATCAGCTTGTTCGCCAACGCGCTTCATGCCATTTCGAACTCCTTTGGTTTCGCTTATTACTTCAAGGGTGAGCTGAGCACTCAAACTCACTGGGATTATTTCCCGACAGCCTTTCTCTTAAAGTCGCCGCTGACGTTCCTTTTCTTGTTAGTGATGGGCGGGATATTGGGTTTTTGGGGCAAGGTCAAACTGCCGGCCTGGCAATGGGTGCCGTTGTTGGTTTTTTTCGCGGTCTTTTCGTTCAACCACGACATGGGCCTGCGTATGATCATGCCGGTCTATCCTTTTTGCTTTCTCATGGCGGGCCGGGCGGGGGATTGGATGGCCGCGCAAAGTACCGCTAAGAACCATGTTTTTCTTTTGCTCTGGGGAGGTCTTCTGATCTTTCAGGGGCTCAGCGTGGTTTGCTGTTATCCCGAACAGGTCAGTTATTTCAACGAACTCACCTCCAGTGACCGGCGCGTTTATTGGCTAGGCGGACCTAACCTGGATATGGGCCAGGATACGAAACGATTGGCGAAAGTCGCCAAGGCCCGTGGTTGGGATCACATCAAACTGGCCTACGCGGGTTCGGCCAATCCTAAAATTTACGGGATGAACTGGAACTACTGGACACGCAAAGACTTGCAGGCGCCGCAGACCGGCTGGGTCTATGTGATCAACGACGACTTTATTCAAACCGCGCCATCCAACTTCGCCGACGCGGGCGCCATCGACAACAGTTGGATCATGCGGCTCAAACCCACGGGCCATGTGGGGGACACCTGGTATTATTTTGAAATGCCGGGCAAGGTTCAGCCCGATTCGTCGCCAAAGATTCAATCGACCAGCGTTTTTATTGACGATATCTACACCTCGAAAATCAAATAATTTTCACCATTCAAAAAATCTTTCAATCCAGATGATGGCTGGGCCGGACTAGACCCTCACGAAGAGCCTCTGCTAAACTATGAATATGACCATTAAAAGATTGGACCACATCAGCGTCGTCGTTGACGACCTTCCGGCCGCTATCTCCTTTTTTACCGTGCTCGGCATGACGATTGAAGGCCAGATGCCGGTCGAAGGCCCGTGGGTAGACAGCGTCAACGGGATTAAAAATGTCCAGGTGGACATCGTGATGATGAAGACCCCCGATGGACATGGACAGCTTGAACTGACGAAGTTTCGCCATCCTCAACTGGTCAAGATGGAGCCGGCGGTCGCGCCGCCGAACGCGCTGGGCCTCCGGAGCGTCATGTTTACGGTTGATAGCGTCGACGACACAGTGGCCCGCCTTCGCGCCAACGGCGCCGAACTCATCGGCGAGGTGGCCCAGTACAAGAACCTGTACCGACTCTGCTACATGCGGGGCCCTGCGGGTATCATCGTCGCGCTGGCCGAAGAACTCTTCTAAAGCTTTCTTCACTCAATTCGCCGTGGTTTTACAGGGCGGGCTGAGTGCCGTGAGGTTGATAAGGGATTTTGTCTTATCCTGGTTGTGGGCTAAACTATCCGCATGATTCCTGTTAAATCTCCCCGAACCTTTATGGACTATCTGCCTCTGTTCTTTTTTCTTTTGGTTTACTTTGTCCTGGCGCTCTTCACTTACCGCGACTTTGGTATCGATTGGGATGAGTTCTCGGTTTATTCCCGGGGCGACGAACTGCTTCGCTATTTAACGGGTAAAGACCCCAATGCCACGATGTTCCTGGTCAAACCAGCTCACGATGTGGTCGACGGCTGGATTTCCTATAGCTACTGGTACCCCATGCTTTTGCGGGTGCTCAACCCGGCCTTTTCTTTCGAAGTTTTTCACATGCTCAACATTGGTTTCGCCTCGTTGGTCTTTGTGTGCGCTTACGTTTTGCTCTTAGCCCAATATCAAAGCGCCTGGAAGGCCCTGTTGGGCCCTGTATTTCTATTGCTCACGCCCCGGTTCCTGGGGCTTATTCCTTTCGATGTCCGTGATATTTCTTTTTGCGTTTTTTACCTGCTGGCCCTGACGGCGATCTTTAAGTGGGGCGATCATCCGGCCTGGATCCGGGTGCCGGTTTTAGGGGTGCTGTTTGGCCTGGCTATTTCGTTAAGGCTGGTAGGCGCCTCGTTGTTTTTTATCTGGGCGCTCTTTTATGTCTTTGAGCGCATGGAAGAACTCAAGTTTCAGCGGGCCATCTACTTCGTGCGGGACATTTTTTTGGTATTGGTTCTATCCGTCCTGGTCATGCTGCCCACCTGGCCTTATTTAAGGGAGGATTTCTTTCATCACCTGCTGGAAATTATTCAGACCAGCCGGCACTTTCCTATGGAAGTTCAGTTTCTCTTCGCGGGCCGCATGGTTTCCAGCTTCAACCTGCCCTGGTTTTACCTGCCGCTCTGGTGGCTGATCTCCATGCCTCTCTTTATTCTCGTTCTGGCCGGGGGTGTCTTTTATTGGGGCAAGCCTATTGGCCGCAACCGCCTTCTGGTTTTTCTTTTAATCGCTCTGGGGGTTAATCTGGCGCTGGTTTTAATACTTCAACCGGCGGTTTATCTCAGCGCCCGGCACTTTTTGTATCTGGTACCTCTGTTAGTCACGGTGGCCGCGGTTTCGGCGGTGGAGGCCTCCCGGTTTCTGGCGGGCACGCCCTGGCTTCGCCTGGGGATGCTGCTTCTGGCGGTGAATGGGCTCATTGTGGCGGTTCACCTCGTTCTACTTCACCCTTATGAGTATGTTTACTTTAACGAACTCACCGGCGGCCTGCCCGGGGCTTACGGTAATTATGAAATGGAAGAACGGGGTACCAGCGCCAAAGAAGCGGTGGATTGGTTGAAGGCGCATGAGTGGAAGGACCCAAAGAAAACTTATACGGCGGCCTGCTATCAGGAACCCTTCCAGACTTTGTACTATCTACCCCAGAACGTGAAGTATGAGATGGATAAAGATAAGGCCCAATATCTCATCACCATGCCCTTTAGCGGGCACCACCACTTTTTGAATCCCAGGCTTTATTCGGTCACCCGGGAAGGCGTGGATCTGATGGATATTTACGAAAAATAAGGGTCATGGGGCGAAATCGCCCTTTTAAAATCTAAACGTTTGATACAATTTATAGACCTTATGATATTTGATGCATTTTATTGCCGTGATTTGGAAGGTTATTTAAAAGAGGTTCGTATGCTGTTTAAAAAGACATCCTTTTTGGGTCTGGTGACTTTTTTGTTTCTTTTGATTTCTTCCTGCGCCCAAGCTCAAATCTTTTCAGTTTCCAGCAATTACATTGAAATTTTGGGCGATGGATCCAGCGGTATCTTGGGTTTAGGCACCTCGCCGTCCTATGTAACCTTGCCTTCAAGATCAATCATGTTCGCCTTTCCTGGCCCTGGGGGCACCAGCCACATCACTTCCTGGGTTAATGGTTCGTTATACGACTACGCCACCGGCACTGTGGTGACGCCAATGACTTCTTCCGGAAGCGGTTTAGGAGCCTTTATTGAAATCACGAAAACGGTGGTGGCGGGGCTGCAAATGAAAGCCCATTACGAAATTGTGAACAATCCCCAAACCGGTCTTTTGCCGGATACGGCCATGCTTCAGTTTGTTTATACCAATGTGGGAGCGGTTCCACTGACTTTTGGCGAACGGGTCGAAGTGGATACGGATATCAATGGTGTGGATGGCGCCAACATTTCGGTTAATAACGGGGTATCAACTATTCCAATCAGTACCATGTACCGCGTTAGCGCCAGCAGTGTTCCGACCCAATGGTGGGGATATGATATTCCGCCGCCCGGCGTCGCGAATTTAGTCGCCACAGGCAGTATTTACAATAACAGTTACGATCTCCCTGCAACCGAACCAGACGCTTTTGAGGTGGCCTATTGGCCTAATGTTGAAACCGCGGGTCAATGGACCGGGCCCGTGGGGAGTACCATTTTAGACAGCGCTGTTGTTTACTGGTGGACAGGGCAGGGTGATGAAACCGTCGGAAACTTTGTGTTAAACCCGGGTCAGAATAGAACTTTTACCACTTATATCGGTCTCAGCCAAATCGCGCTCTTGTCGACGCCCACTAATACACCCACCTATACGCCGTCGGGTCCCACAGCGACGTTTACGAATACGGCCACCGTCACTCCCACTTTTACTTTTACCCATACGGCCACCAATACTGCGACCACCACCTGTACAAACACCGCGACCAACTCGGCTACCCAAACGGCAACCAATACCTCAACGGTAACCACCACTTCCACCATTACGGATACGCCCACCATTACCAATACGCCTACCAACAGCCCTACGGCCACTTCTACGCCTACGCCCACCTGCCAAATTTTTGTTTGGCCCGACCCCTACAACCCGGCCCACGCGGTTCGCGGCACACTCAAGTTTGACTGCCTGCCCCCCAATGGCACGATTACCATTTATACGTTAACGGGTGAAAAGGTTATCGCGATTCCAGTGACCGATGTGCAATACGAATGGAACGGGCGAAACACCAACCACGCGCCGGTCTCCACGGGTATTTATATTTATGTGATTGAGGGCGACGGCAAGGTCAAAAAGCGGGATAAGTTTTTGATCGTCAACGGCAGCTAGTTTTTTGGATTTTTTGGCGCATTTGCGGCTTAGTTTTAACCCCGGGTGTGGGTCATCGAAGAGATGAAAAGGTGTTATATTTTATCCATGTTTGAGGCTGTTAAGTTTTCTATTAGGAATATATGGTTAAGAAATATTTTTATTATTCATTTATCGGAATGGTTTTCGTAACCAGCTTTTCGGCGTTTATCACCGCTTGCACAAAAGCTTATACCTTGTCGCCGTTATCTTCCGCAGCTCCTACGTCTACATTCACGCCTACGGCTACTTCGATTCCGCTTATTCAACAATGGTCTGCTACATACCCAGAGGGTGTGGCGGTTAGTTCGTTGGGAAATGTTTTTGTGACAAGTGATAATCCCTCAACTGATTGCTACAAGTTTTCAAGTACGGGTTCCTTTGTATCGCTTGTTCCTAGTGGGGATATTGAGGTTGCGGCAGATTCTCTGGGGAATATTTATTATGGTGATGTGACCAAGATGACAGACGGCTTGGTGTATGAAACTTCTTGGACTCATACATCTCTCACGGCTTTAGCTACGGATTCTACAGGTAATTTCTATTGTTTGAATGTTGGCACGCCATTTGTTCAAGAGTACAGCGGTACAGGCACTTTAATACGATCGTGGGGTTTGGTTGTTGGCTCGGCAACTGGAGCTCTTAATACACCAACTGCCATCGCGGTAGATGCTTCTGGTAATGTCCTTATAGCGGATTGGAACAATTACAGAATTGTGGAATTTACCAATGCGGGCGCATACATCACTGAGTGGGGAAGTGCGGGGACTGGCCCGAATCAATTCAGGGGTCCGGAAGGAATCGCGATTACTCCGGCAGGGTATATCTATGTGACGGACAGTAATAACAACAATGTCCAAAAGTTTACTAGCAGTGGAACTTATGTCTCGACTTGGACTACTTCTGGCCCCTCTATGGATGTTGCCGAAGGCATCGCTTCTGATTCTTCCGGAAATCTTTATATCGCTGATTGGGGCAATAATCGGATTCTGAAAGTTGCCTTTTAAGCTTTGTTTTCTCCTCGAAATGTGACGCCCGTCATTGAAAACCCTTCATTTCAGCCCTAATTTAGACAAGCCAAACCAATTAACCACAGTTCACGGAGTACACAGAGTAAACCTTAAAGATTTTGGGTTTTACCCCAGAATTTGACTTACTCCGTGAACTCTGTGTACTCCGTGGTAAAAAAATCTTTAGAGGTTTAACCATGGATATCAATCAATTTACCCTTAACGCTCAAAAAGCCGTGCAGGCCGCGCAAAGCCTTGCCAGCGAACATGGGCATCAACAAGTCGATAACGAACATCTCTTTCTGTCGCTGTTAACCCAGGAAGAAAGTGTCGTCGACCCGATTTTGAAGAAGATCGGTGTGGAACCATCGGCTGTGGAAAAAAGTTTAGAACAGGACATTAAAGGCCTGCCCAAAGTGGAAGGCGGGGGACAGCTTTATATTTCGCCGCGCCTCGGCAAGGTGCTGGATGCCGCTCAAAAAGAAGCGGACAAGATGAAAGATGAATATGTTTCCACGGAGCATTTGTTATTAGCTCTGTTGGATGCTCCTGTGGCCCAGGGCCACGCTACCGATTGGGGTGTGAAGAAGGTTGAAAAGCAATTTGGCCTGACCCGCGACAAGGTTTTGCACGCTCTGTCCGAAGTGCGCGGCAATACCCGCGTGACGGACCAAAACCCCGAAGCGAAGTATGAATCCCTCAAGAAATACGGCAAAGACCTGACGGACCTGGCCCGTAGAGGCAAGCTCGACCCTGTCATTGGCCGCGACGAAGAAATTCGTCGTGTCATTCAAGTGCTGTCCCGCCGTACCAAAAACAATCCGGTGCTCATTGGAGAACCGGGCGTGGGTAAAACCGCCATTGTGGAAGGTTTAGCCCTGCGTATTGTCTCCGGCGACGTGCCCGAAGGCCTCAAAGGCAAAAAGGTTATCGCCATGGATTTAAGCGCCATGGTAGCCGGCGCCAAGTTTCGCGGCGAGTTTGAAGACCGCCTGAAGGCCTTCTTAAAAGAAGTCACTTCCAGCGAAGGACAAATCATTCTCTTTATTGATGAGCTTCATACCTTAGTGGGTGCGGGCGCCGCTGAAGGCTCTATGGATGCCAGCAATATGTTGAAGCCCGCTTTAGCCCGGGGCGAGTTGCGCGCTGTGGGTGCGACCACCCTCAACGAATACCGTAAATACATTGAGAAAGACAGCGCCTTAGAACGCCGCTTTCAACAGGTCATGGTGGGTGAACCCACGGTGCCCGATACCATTTCCATTCTTCGTGGTCTCAAAGAACGCTACGAACTGCATCATGGCGTGCGCATTCAAGACGCCGCTTTGGTGGCGGCCGCTGTTCTCTCGAACCGCTATATCACCAACCGCTTCCTGCCCGACAAGGCCATCGACTTGATCGATGAAGCCGCGTCAAAACTGCGTATTGAAATCGACTCCATGCCGGTGGAACTGGATGAGGTCGAACGCAAGATTCGCCAGTTGGAGATTGAAAAACAGGCCCTTCAAAAGGAAAAAGACGAGGCTTCCAAAGACCGTCTGGCCAAGCTGGAAAAAGAAATGGCCAACCTTAAAGAAGGCTCTTCTCAAATGAAGGCCCAATGGCAAACCGAAAAGAAGTCCATTCAAGAACTGCGCACGCTCAAAGAAGAGGTCGATAACCTCAAGGTCGCTGAAACCAAGTTTGAGCGCGAAGGCAAGTTGGATAAGGTCGCCGAACTTCGCTATGACCTTTTGCCCAAAGCCCAGAAACGCCTGAAAGAGTTAGAAGACAAGCTGGCCGAGATTCAGAAAAAAGGCGGCATGCTCAAAGAAGAAGTGACCGATCAGGAAATCGCGGAAGTGGTCGCCAAATGGACGGGCATTCCTATCTCTAAAATGATGGAAGGCGAAACTCAAAAGCTGATTCACTTAGAAAGCGCCTTAGAAAAACGCGTGGTGGGGCAGAACGAAGCGGTGGTCGCGGTGGCCAACGCCATTCGCCGATCCCGCTCGGGCCTAGGTGACCCTAACCGTCCTTTAGGCTCGTTCCTCTTTGTAGGTCCGACGGGGGTGGGTAAAACCGAACTGGCGAAAGCTTTGGCAGGCTATCTCTTTGACGATGAAAAGATGATGGTGCGTATCGACATGAGTGAATATATGGAAAAGCATTCGGTCTCGCGCCTCGTGGGCGCCCCTCCAGGCTATGTGGGCTACGATGAAGGCGGTCAATTGACCGAAGCCGTCAGACGCCGGCCTTATAGCGTGGTCTTGTTTGATGAAGTCGAAAAAGCCCATGCGGATGTGTTTAACATCCTTTTGCAGGTGCTAGACGATGGCCGTCTAACCGACAGCCAGGGCAGGGTGATCGACTTTAAGAATACCGTGCTCATCATGACCAGCAATATCGCCTCGGCCCAGATTATGGAAGCCAAGAAGACCGACGAGGCTTTAAAAGAAGCGCTTCAAAAAGAGTTGCGCCAGTTCTTTAGACCCGAATTCCTCAACCGTGTGGATGATATTGTGATCTTCCATCGCTTAGGTGAAGACCAAATTGAATCCATTGTGGATATTCAGTTGGATGGTCTGCGCAACCGCTTGGCGGACAAGAAGATGACGTTGGAATTGTCCAAGGGCGCTTTAGTGTATCTGGCCGAACGGGGTTATGACCCAGTTTATGGGGCAAGACCGCTGAAACGCCTGATTCAACACGACCTGATCGACAAGCTGGCTTTGAAACTGCTGGATGGAGAGATCAAAGAAGGTCAAACCATTAAGGTTGAAGTAGCGAAGAATGGGGAATTGGTGATTAGCGCGAAATAAAAGTAAAGTTTAGATTTGAAATCAAAGCCCCTAAGCCAAAATTTGGGGGCTTTTGTTTTTTAAAGTCTGATTTATTAAGTGTTTGTGGATGGATTGGGGATGATTTATGTGCTTGAAACTGTAACGGAATCTTGTGGATTGACACTTCTTTTGTCAGTTGTATAGTCGAAATTAATTATTTCGGCTCTCTCGGAGGAAGTCTTGCACAGAGTGTTTAAAAAACTAATAGATGAAGCGGTTGGACAATCTGAGTTTGTTGTTGTGGTAAATGTTGATGTTAGAGGATTTTCTTCTTTTAGCAAAACGGTTGAGTCGCCAAATGCGGCCATGTTTATAAAAAGGGTTTATAAAAAAATAATCGACAATTATTTTCCAAATGCAATTTTTTTTAAACCGACGGGTGACGGATTGTTGCTTTTAATTCCTTATGACGAAAAGTCTTTAAAAAGTGTTGCGAATGAAGTTGTTGAGACATCTCTTAAGTTGGTAGATGATTTTAGGGATTTTTGTAAGGATGATCCTATGATCAATTTTTCGGTCCCGGATTTAATTGGGATAGGAGTGTCGCGCGGAAGCGCTTGTAGGTTGACCTCCAAAAAGACGATATTGGATTATTCTGGAAGCGTTTTAAATTTAGCTTCTAGATTGATGGACATTGCTCGACCGAGTGGAGTTGTGTTTGATTCTGCTTTTGGTATTGATTTGTTATCTCCAGAGTTGAGCTCGAAATTTGCGACCGATGAAATTTATGTAAAGGGAATAGCGGAATCTGAGCCTGTGCCTATTTTTTTTACATCAGATAAAACTGTTATTCAACCAATAAACAAAAATCCAATTAATAAAGCTAATTGGCAAGTAGAGACCATAGAAACGAATTTTAAAGAAATTAAAACCATTGAACGTTTTAGATATAAGTTGAAATCTGAACCAATTGACAAAGGCCAAGTTACAGTAACTTGTACATACCCCAAAATTGTTAATCTAAAGCAATATAAAAACCTAGTAAGCTTTTGGGATTTAGACAATGTAGTAGTGGTTCAGGACGCTGGTATACATGCTATTTTTATTGATTATAGAGTCGTAGCTCAAAAATTGACTCCGCTAGGAATGAAAGATTCATGGAAGGTCAGCTTTAATATTAAGTATTGTGCTAAATAAACCAATCGACAGATAGCGGGGTCTAGTCAAAATTTTCTGCTTTTGATTGTTTTGTGTTGAGATTTTTGATTAAAGCTTTAGATGTCAATTTGATTGAGGAAGAAAACTAGCACAGTTGATATTTGAATCAAAAAGGAAAGGTTTCATGCCCGAATACAAAAAAGCCTATGTCACCATCATGGTGGATGATCTCGAAAAGTCCGTGGAGTTCTATGGAAAACTCCTCGGGCTTTATGAAGACCTGCGTTTTGGGGATAGTTGGGCTGAAATGACCACCAAGGGCTTGGTGATAGGCCTGCACCCTAAAAAGATTGGTATGCAGACCAACCATAACGGCTCTGCTAGCCCTGGTGCGGCCACTTGGGGACATGAAGGCTTATCTAACGCTCCCAAGACCGAGGGGCCAAAGCTTCATCCTGTTGCGCCCGCTGTATCCATTGGATTCGAAGTAGAAGATATCCGCAAAACCGCCAAAGAACTGGAAGCCAAGGGCATTCGGTTCCACTTCCAAGAAAACGACATCAATATCCTCGCCTTCTTCATGGACCCTGACGGCACGCCCTTATACTTAACCCAAGTTCGCTGAAACTAGGAGACATTATGAGAAAGTTAGTCGTCATGTCGTTTCTCACTCTCGACGGAGTGATGCAGGCTC
>Ga0206920_1053_pt1 | contig 34107 bp, 40 predicted proteins | sample Alteio_BWOrgHeat_65_FD_152934 | JGI IMG/M metagenome (GOLD analysis project Ga0206920, IMG submission 152934) | Enriched cells from forest soil in Barre Woods Harvard Forest LTER site, Petersham, Massachusetts, United States -... | ecosystem: Environmental > Terrestrial > Soil > Temperate forest >...
TGGATTATGCCTTTGGTATCAATGAGTATGGATGAAATGGTGGCATAATGAAGGAAAAAAGGATAAAATTTCAGGATCAAGAAAGCGTGATATTGAAATCGCAAAAAGATATTGGAATGAATGGAAAGGCAAACGGTGAATAAGAAATTAGTTAAACGCTCTCTGAGTAATTATGATGAAGCTATGAATATAAGATTTAAAAGAGATGCTGAATTATGCATTGCGTATTTAAATCAAACGGTAAAAAATGAAAACCATCAAGCTTTCCTGATTGCTTTACAAAATGTTCTTACTGCACGTGTAGGTGATTTTTCTACAATCGCTAAGAAAGCAAAAGTAAGCGAAAAAGATATTGAGCATGTTTTTTCAGATGAGCCAAATCCGACAATCAATGCCTTGATTAAACTTCTTAATCTTATGAATCTGCAATTTGCTATTCCGGAAGTTCAGCAAACAAAAAAAGCTAAAAAGCCTGTTGCAACTAAAGCAAAGAAGAGATAGTTTGTTCCGCTCATCCTGAGTGTCCATCGTAGTTTTTACGCAGATGGATGTATCGAAGGATTGTGCGTAGTCGCAAGAAAGTTATTGTGCCGACAATTAAAACACCAAGTGCGCAAATGCCTAAGGTGATGAAAAAATCAACCCAGCCTCCTCTAAAGATACGGCGGGCACAGAAGTCAAAAAAATAAGTTTTTTGTGAAAATAAAAAGGCCTATGCTAACGTAAAAGTGAGCATAGGCCTTTTGAATGACTTATAATTTTGAGTATTATTTTTTCTGGCGTCCCAGGCAAAAGCCTCCCAATCCTACAAGGCCAATCCCGGCACAATGTAATATTGTATATACAGAAGATGGTCGTCTGGACTCGACGAGTTTTGTATCATTTTTAAAGTCAGCTTTCTTATCTGTTGGGATGTTTTCAATTTTGATGTCGTGCCAGTCTGTTCTATATTGAGCATATTTACAATCAATGAAATATTTTGTTTTTTCGTATTCGCCTTTTGCATTAGCTTTCCAATAAAAGGTGCTCAGTGCAACTATTGCTCCGCCCCCCATTAAAACTGCCGGAACCCATGATTTTTTAGTCGTAGGTGTTGACTGGGGGTTGCTTGCTTGTGCAGGAATTGATGATGCTGCGATAGAAAGCGATAAGAGTATGATTAGTATTTTCATTTTTACGTCTCCATGAAGCAACTTGGTCTTTTATTATGACTTATAATTTTGATTATTATTTTTTGAACGTAAACCAAGCTCCAACTGCTGCAATTCCAGCTCCAACTTTGCTAATTGCCCAATAGGGGAGAGTGGAGGATTGAGAGTGTACATGTGCATTAATTGCTGCATAATAAAATGGGGATGAACCAAAGGGTATGTAACCTTCTGCAGAGACCGGTGCTTGGTTTCGAGCATATACTTCTTGGAGTTCTTGTATTTCATTTGCATATGCGGAATTGGTTAATTTTGCGACTCTGCACATATAGACTAGGGTTGGATACTGATAACCGAGTACTTGTCCGGGAACTAGAAGTGTTTGAGCAGGTCTTTGGCTGACTACTTCGCCGCTCTGTGCATGTGTAGTTACTTGTTCAGGCATAAACACACCTTTAGGAGCAGTGGCAACTTGTTGTTTATTTTCATTGATAGTGTTTTTGATAATTTCATTTGCTTTTTGAATTCGGTGAGTTCTTGTTGTAGCGCTTTTTTGCAAGAGATATGATCCAATTCCAATTGCTGCTCCGCCACCCATTAAAACTGGTCCCAACCATGATTTGCCCGAAGATGAAGGTGTTTGTTGAGCAGGTTTGCTTGCATGCGCAGAAAAAGATGATGCTGCGATAGCAATTGATAATAGTATGATTAATTTTTTCATTTTTATGTCTCCATTAAGGAATTTGCCGATATTTGACTGTTCGTAATCCAGTATGGAGATAAATCAAAAAATGTCAAATGGAAAATGTTGTAATTTTGCTTCTAAGGGAAGAAAAGGGCTGGTTCTGGGGCCTTTGCTTGCAAAAGGGATTATGGCTTTGTTATCAATGAGTATGGATGAAATGGTGGCATAATGAAGGAAAAAAGGATAAAATTTCAGGATCAAGAAAGCGTGATATTGAACTAGCAAAAAGATATTTAAATGATTGGGAGAATTGAGATGAAAGGTAGAATTCTGAGCTATGATGATACAATGCGAAAAAGATATAAAAAAGATCCTGAATTAAGCATGGGTGTTTTATCACTTGCATTACAAGATAATGAAGAGCCTCGCTTATTTTTAGGTACTTTAGAAGAAATTCTTATTGCACGCGTAGGTGATTTTTCTACAGTCGCTAAAAAAGCAAAAGTAAGCAAAAAAGATATTGAAAATGTTTTCTCAGATGAACCTAATCATACAATCAATACTTTGATTAAACTTTTAAGTATTTTGAATTTCGAATTTGTTATTCCGAAAGTTCAACAACCAAAAAAAGCTAAAAATCCTGTTGCAACTAAAACAAAAAAGAAAACAGCTGTGCGTAGTCGCAAGAAAGTGATCGTCCCGGTGATTAAATCTCCATCAGCGCAAATATCAAAGCTGGCCCGGAAATCAAAATCAAAAAAATAAGTTTTTGTGAAAATAAAAAGGCCTATGCTGACATTAAAGTGAGCATAGGCCTTTTTGTATGACTTATAATTTTTGAGTGTTATTTTTTCTGACGTCCCAGGCAATAGCCTCCTAATCCTACAAGACCGAGACTAGTCATATTTAATATATTGTGAAGCCATGAAGGGGTATTGTTTTCGTCTATGCTCCTAATTTCATACGTACTCACCGAATGAACAGATCGATATGCCCGTTTCAGCTGTTCTCTGTTGCTGTATTGATAGAGCATTAATCCAAGTGAAATTGCTGCTCCACCACCGATTAAAACTGTGGGAACCCATGATTTTCCTGATGCTTGTATTGGTTGTGGGTTGCTTGCTTGTGCAGGAATTGATGATGCTGCTGCAATAGCAATCGATAATAGTACGATTAATTTTTTCATGTTGGTCCTATTTTTCTGATTAATTTGCACTATTTTTTTTGTATGCAAGGAACGCAGAAATGCCACCAAAACCAACTAATCCCAATCCAGACCATTTTAATGCGGAATATTTCCAAGATGGTGTTTTGCTGTTGATATAACTTTCAATTTCAGTATCTGTTTGTCCATCAAGATGTAAAGGAATGAGCTCGCTAAATCCTGCGTTAAAAGGCCTACTAGTAGATGCGGCATCACAGGCTCTTTTTATCTTGGAATATTCAGGATGAACTTCGGATCTAGACCAAAATTTTTCTTCCTTTCCATCTTTATTTGTAAAAGTACCTTCGAGCTTTACTTTTTTTGTGCCTGGATAGATAGTAATGTCCCTAGCATTTTTTTCATCCTTTATGATCTTATTTGCACATGAAAGATCTAATCGATGTTTAGCGCACATGTGTTTTTCTGTTTTTTGATAAAAATCAGTGATTTTCCAGGTGGCCAAACCACCAACAACTAATGCAACTGGTCCAATCCATGATTTGTTTGATGATGTTTGTTGAGCAGGTTTGCTTGCTTGTGCAAGAATTGATGATGCTGCGATAGCAATCGATAATAGTATAATTAACTTCTTCATAAAGATCCTTTAAATGATTAATTTTTGTTTTTAAATTAACGGCATAAATTTTAGAACTTTAGCACAGCAAGTAAGAAAACTATCATCAGCGGTTGATGCTCCGCTAATTAAACCCATCAGAGTAGTTTGATTTGCTGGATTGACCCATTCAATTTCACCTTCAATGAGAGCCTTTTTTCTAATAGATTGCGTGGCTTGGTGCATTGAACCAAGTCCATCTATCAGATTAACAGTTAAGCCTTGTTGGGCGGTAAAATTATTGCTCTCTGCCCATTTTGCTATATCGTTGATCGATAAATTACGTTGACGCGCAATATCTTGAACTATTTGTTGATAGGCGTTAAGGGCGAGTTGTGATGATTGAGCGTTATTATTTTTATCAAGTGCCTTGTTTAGTTCTGTAGAATCATGTAATTGATCTGAAACATTCATGCCGATGCCGCCAATAATACTTGTGCCCGCGGCAATAATATGATCTGTTGCGCTTGCAATATAGTACCCACCACCGGTGCAGGTGTTTTCTATCAAAGCTAAAATAGGTTTAGGATGTTCTTTTTTCAGATGGATTATTTCATTAAATAGCGATTGGCAGCTGCCACATGCGCCACCAGGACTTTCAATTTTTAATAAAATTGCTCGGACACTATCATCTTCAAAAAATGAGGTAAGTGCTTTGTTGTATGGTGTTGATTCAAGGATTTGGCCTTTGATAGTCAACATGCCAACTTTTGTGGTTGGCACAAACCATGAACGATATTGTGATTTAATGTTATCGATTAAAAGAGGTGCAACGTTGAGTAACACTAAAAGAAGAAAAATATTTTTTAAGGTATTCCAGAAAGTCATGGTAGTTTTCTTTTTTTAAAAGTTTGATAGTTAAGTCATTTTACATCATTTTAGTATAGCAAGAATCGCAAATATGTCAACTAGAAAATGTTTGTTTTTTTGCTAAGTCAAAGTTGCCTATTGCTCCTTCGAGTGGCACATAATTGCAAAATGAGATATACTTTTTATCTAAAAATAATGATTAAAAATAAGGTATTATAGATGAAATTTAAAATTGCCCCCCAGGTATTTAGAGACTTTCCAGGTACTACTATTGGCGTTGTAGTTGCCCATGGCAGCACAAACGCGCAAGATGATACACATATTCATCAAATGTTGAGTGATGTGCAAGAAAAATTACGCAAAGAGTTCAAGCCGGAAGATGTAAACACCCATCCGCATTTAGCAAACTGGGTTGAAGCATATAAAAAATTTGGTGCGAAACCTAAAAAACATGTACCATCGGTACAAAATTTAGTTTCTAGAGTTTTAAAATCACCATTACCATCACGTTCTCCATTTGTAGATCTCTATAACTTTATTTCGCTCAAATATTTACTGCCTGCCGGTGGTGAAGATCTTGATGCCATGCATGGTGATTTAGAACTCACCATTGCAGGCGATAACGAGAAGCCAATTTTGGTACTTGGTGATCAAGAAGCGAAAAAACCGGAACCAGGTGAAGTCTTTTATAAAGATGAAAATGGTGCAATTTGCAGACGTTGGAATTGGCGAGAAGCAGATCGCTCTAAAATAGAACCAAAAACTCAAAATGCTATTTTTGTTCTTGAACTGTTGCCGCCGGTTGTTCCCGTGTTGCTCGAATCTGCTGTGAATGAACTTGCGTTGTTGATCGAAACATATTGCAATGGCACTGTGTCGGTTGCAATCTTGAACGAACAAAATCCAGAAATTACGATTAAAAAGAACGGCGCATTTATTAGCCAAGAACAAATTAATCAAGTATTAATTACTGATGTGGATGTATATGCCCACAAAGCAGAATATGCTGTACCACACGCAGCAGTGTCTGACGAACACAAAATGCGTTTGGAAAAAGTTACTGCTATGCGTGCATTAGGCCTAGAGCCATGGCCTGCAGGCAAACCAGTCAATGCTACATGCAAAGAAGTTCTTGAGGAATTTGTCGATGGCACAGAGTCGCGCTTGTACGAAGTTGCTGGCCGAGTCATGACATCCCGTGGGCATGGCAAAACCATTTTTGCTCACATACAAGATCGTTCAGGTACTTTGCAACTATACGTTAATCACGATCTTTTAGGCGATGAACAGTTTTCTCAATTTAATTCGTTTGTAGATCTTGGTGATATTATTTGGGTAACCGGGCATTCATTCAAAACTAAAACAGGCGAAATTTCACTGCGCGTGACGGGCTTTGTGCTAGAAAGCAAATCGCTCTATCCAATGCCTGATAAATTTCATGGATTATCTGATATTGAAGTTAAATATCGTCAACGTTATTTAGATTTAATTAGCTCGCAAGATACGCGAGAGCGATTTAAAAAACGTTCAACTATTGTGCGCACCATGCGTTCCTATCTTGATGCACATGATTTTATGGAAGTGGAAACACCAATGCTTCACCCAATTCCTGGTGGTGCAGCAGCAAAACCATTTATTACGCATCACAATGCCTTAAGTTCAGATTTTTATTTGCGCATTGCACCAGAATTATATCTTAAAAGATTGGTTGTTGGTGGCATAGAGCGCGTGTATGAAATTAATCGTAATTTTAGAAACGAAGGAATTTCTACACGACACAATCCTGAATTTACGATGATCGAATTTTACACCGCACACAAAGATTACATCTGGGCGATGGAATTTGTCGATACGATGATCAAAAAGTTAGCGATGGAAAGCGCCGGTAGTTTACACCTTACTTATGGTACTCATCAACTTGATTTTGAAAAACCATTTAGACGCTTGAGCATGAAAGATGCTGTGTTGCAGTACGGCAAGTTAACGGAAAAAGATTTGCTCAATGACAACATCGATGCAGTACTGAAAAAAAATAACGTGGAAATGAAAACCAAAGATGCTGCATGGGGGCAAAAGCTCGTCGCATTATTCGAACATTTTGCAGAGCCACACCTTATTCAACCAACATTTATTACGCACTTTCCTATCGAAATTTCTCCGCTTTCTAAACGAGATCCCAACGATCCGTCGATTGCTGGAAGATTTGAACTGTTTATTGCCGGCATGGAATTAAGTAATGGATTTAATGAGTTAAATGATCCGTTCGATCAAGCGTCACGCTTTCACGATCAAGCTGCGTCTCATGCTGCTGGTGATGATGAAGCGCATCATTATGATGCAGAGTATGTGCATGCGCTTGAATATGCATTGCCTCCTACCGTTGGAGTTGGTATTGGCATTGATCGTTTGGTGATGTTGCTGACTAACACCACTTCTATTAAAGATGTAATTTTGTTTCCTACACTTAAGAAAAAATAAGGTATGCGCATGGATGAAATTAGATATAAAGATCTTATGATCAAGATTGTGGAAATGTTTTTTCCTGATGCAAAGGTTTATCTTTTTGGTTCATAAAAATCTTTTTTTGTTCATATTACTGGCTTTGACAGCACAAATTCATGGATCAGCACCAAAAAGGCATGTATTAGTTGCAAAAAAACGCTCGTTAGCGGCTCCGCCACCATATGATGCTTCTCATGAATGTGCATCAGTCGTTCCACCACCATATGTAGCTGCGAGTGCACATAGTTCTCATGCGAATGAAGAAAGGAATAACCTTTTACAGGTGCAAGAACATCTTATGCAAGTAAATGAGAATCATGTGAAGGTCAATGCGGCACTAGCGGCTGATATTAATAAACTAAAAGCTGAGAAAGCACAACTCGCGGCTGAGGGAGATTCAACTCTTAGAGCGTACGGAAATCAATGTAATCACAGTCGTCGAGTTATCCAAGACTTGAGGCAGCAGAATAGAGAGTTGCAACATCAAATATCGAATGTCGGGTGTCACAATGGACAATTAATCGAACGGATTGAAAAAGATCATACTCGCATTATAGAATTAGAGCAAAGATCTTCAGTCGCAAACACTGTAATGATGCAACAATATATTGCCAAACAAAAAAGTCTTATTGAGGCGTTGAAAAAAAATCAAAAAAAATCGTGGTGGTGTTGTGGATCGGTGCCAGTTTCTGATGAAGAGCAAGTAGCGCCAAGATAATTTATTTTCACAATATTAAGCGACAGGGAAATGTATATGCACAGTAGCTACTCCTTTTTTTTCATTTTGTTATCAATATCGGCACTGCATGCAAGTGAACCATCAGAAGGTCAAGCTGCTTCATCTTCAAGCTCTTCAATGGGGAAACGAAGCATAGAAACTCAAACTAATGAGACTAGGATGGGCGAAAATTCTAGTACAAGACTTATGGAATTACTTTCGATAAAGAGAGGGCATGAAAAATTGCTTAAAGAGGTCAGTGCCAAGATTGTAAAGATACGAGCAGATGATGAAAACAAACGTTCTTGTATGTGGGATTCTGGCTCGGTATTTTATAGAATAGGGGCAGGAGAAACAATACCGCATGATCATCCCTTTAGAAAAATATTTCAGGAGAATGGATTAATCACTGAGACTGAAGATAATTCTAGGCGATATAGATTATCTGATGATATTGCCAGAGCTTATAAAGAATTAGAGTTACTGAAAAAATAGCTTTATTTTCAATCTGTTGACAACTAAGGCATAAAAAAAGTTACATTATAATAAAGTCTAAATTGAATGTGGCATGTGTTCGCGGATATTTTTGCTCATAATTATAATGGGGCTATGTCAAAATGAAGTATCTCTCTTTATTTTTTGTATTTTCCCCGCTATTTTCCATGAACGATGTTAATCCTTATGAGTTGGGATCATTGCCTAATTCAGTCAACAATTCTCCAATGGTTTCGCGAACACCATCTCCTCGAGCACAAGTGTATAAAGAACCAAAGCCATTGGTTAAAGAATTAAAGATTGCAATTCAACATTCCAAAGATGAAATTAAGGCAGCTATTGCAGATTTAAGAAGGGAGACATTTCAAGAATTAGGTGAGATTAAGGCCTCGCTATTGCAACAACAAACTCAAAATCCAATGGTGGTGCAGCGTGACGTGAAAGACATCAAGACTCAAGTGGGTTTGCTTATGCAACATCAACATTCAAATACAGCGGCTCAACTAAACAAAAAGTCTCGATGTGATTGTTGGCAATAAGTTAAGAATCTTGCGTTCATTCAGTCCATAATTGCATAGTAAAGTGAAAATACCTGCTATACGATGAGGGGCCATTGGTATGCGCATAGATGTATTTTTATTGATGTTGTTATGGATGCCAAACGTGTATGCTATGCATGAGCAGGAAGTATTAGAAACAGATTATAAAGCCTCTTTGCGTCATCAACTTAATCCGTTTGATCCGGCCAATGCAGATATATTAACTCAAGAATGTGCTGCGTTAGTCGAAAGACCTTGCACACCAATTGAAATTCAAATACCGCAAAACGCCTCATCTGAGCAGAAATGTAATAGCGCAATGAGTCCATTTGCTCTTTCTTGTACAGCATTAGATTCAGAGTTAGAGATAGGCGAAGATCTGGCTAAACCATTTCAAGAACAGTATTTTCCTATACCAACTGAAAAATTAAAGAATGAATTTAAAAAATCTCAATCGAATAGCAATAAAATAGTTGCACAACAGAGTTTATTGAATAAAACTGAGAACAAAGGCCGAGTGTGCCAATGTGTATTGCAATGATTAGGGTGAAAAACATGTTGATAATCAAATTCGACCAGAGAGTAGAACGATCTTTTTTTACGAGATACGCATTAGCGGGCGTGTTGCTTTGTGTATTTTCTAGCCAATGCTCTCAGCACAAAAAAAAAGTAACTTTTAAAAAACCGGTTTCAATAACAATATCTTCTGTTCAAAGATCTGAAATTGTCGATGTTGATCTTGCGAGTGTATTAGAGGTTGGCTTGTTGAAAATGAAGAGATTGCAAAAACGTTTAAGCATTTACGAAGATCGATTGGCTACTCTTGAAAAAGGGATGGAAGAGCTAAGAACGAAAGAAGAAAAATCAGGCCCCAAATGGTGGAAGGGTTCGGAATAAATGAAAAACAAGCCATTATTTTCTAAGGGAAATATGACTATGGTGGCTATTTGGGCTTGCGTTTTCACATAAAAACATATATATTATTCAAAGGGAATATATTGTTAGTAGTACTCAGAGCGCTTAAAAGCATGTCAGTCAAAAGTGAAGTGATTTTTAATTCTTCACTGTCCGAACGATATTTTTTATTTAGATCATTAAAGTACATAATTGAAAAGGGGCAAGAATATGCGTATAAGATATGTGGTACTATTGTTATTAATGTCAGTGGGCGTAGTACATTCCAGTGTACCGGCCAAAAAGCAAAAATCTCAAGTAGCTCTTTTGGATGTAAGGGGTATTGATACAGCTAGTGTGGATGGCGCATCACCAACGGATGTGGCACAGGTCAGTTGCTCTCCAAGTCCTTTATCTGTAATGAGAGAAGGTACACCTTCAGCTCGTCAAAGTCCTTCAGTAACTCCTTCACCTCGCTTAATCGCTATTTATGTCGGTAAAGTGTGTCCAATTTCAGATGAATTTATTGATACAAATGGCCAGCATTTTCATCAAAGTGTTCGAGATGCTAAAGGTTTGAGTAAAATAATAGACGCTGCAATTGCTCAGCAAGCTTGCCTGAAAGTCGCTAAGTCTGTTGCAAAAAAAACAGGTAAAAGTTGGCGTAGTTGTTTTTCTGCTCAAGAGTAACAACAATACATAGTCCACACCATCGCTCAGATTGTTCCAATTCAGCAAAAATGATACAATGTTTAGATAAGCTACAATTCTAAACATCATTAAACAATTGCGGAGTTTACATGTATATTCGATATTTATTTTCTCTCGTCATGTTGTTATCAGCATCATTAATGTTTGCAAGCGCGCCGGCTTCTGGCGATCAGCAAAGTGCGGCGTCTTTATCAGTAGCCGCATCAAGCGCGTCATCGGTTACAATATTTAAAGAAATGGCAACTCAAACTGAAATATCTGCACAAGATGATGAGCAAGTTAAGTTGCGCCTTAACAATATTCTAAATAAAGCTAATGATAGAGTAATACAAGTAATCGAAAAAAAATTGAGCGAAATGGCTGACGAGGCCGATAAAGGATCTGTTAATCATGCATGTGCTCTGAAGAGGTTGCAGCAAATTATTGATGATAGTTCTGGCGATGAAAGTGTACCAGTAAGAGTCAATGAGTCTATTTTTCCAATATTAAATGGAGCCCAATTATTGGAAAAGCCTATGCGTAATGATGATTATGCTATTCCTGTTCATGTTTTACGACTTGATATCCGTTTAGCATTTGCAGAAAGAAGAAGATTGAAACAGGCTGCAAAATAAAATGAATATAAGTCAAAATCATAAGTAATAATTAAAGGGTTTTACATGCATATTCGATATTTGTTTTCATTCATTATGTTGCTATCAACATCATCAATGTTTGCAAGTGCAGCTGCAGAAAATAGTTCAGCGGAGGGTCAGCCTAAAGTATCGGCGATCTCTGCATCGGCTTCAAATTTCTGTGATAATTGTGGAGCAAAAATGGCCACTGAGATTACTGCAATGTGTAAAAAGCCACAAGTAGATCATCGCCCAGTGATAAAGATGGTTCATGATGGACTTAAAAAAATAGCCGAAAGTGGCGCACAGTCAGGTGATACTTCAGCAGAGAATGCAGGCTTTGTGTTTAGACTCTTAGTAACGAATCCTGGAGAAAAAGTACTGCATAATGCTCCTTATGCAGCGAGTGCTCGGTTGCTTGCCAAACAAGGATTGTTGAAGGGTGGGCAGTATAGTATTTCGGCAGAGCATACTAGGTATTATTATTATGTTCCTCCATATATCATTAACGCTTTGAAAGCTGGAAACGTTAAGTTTGATCCGGTGAGAACTGAGAAGAATAGGTAGATCATAAGTTCACTATTACAAAAACTAAGGAACTTTAAAAAAAGAGATTAAGATAAGGAAACCATCAATGAAAAATAATTTTGCAATTTTCACGTTCAGTTTACTTATGTTGAGTGCTCAATCTTATACGAGTGCGCCAGCAGAAACTAATTCAGCAGAAGGGCAACCCGGACTTTGTGCAGCTTCGGCACCGATTTCAAGTGTGCCTGGTGGTCCAGCTATATATGGGGCATCCTCCTACGTTTATCCGGGCATTCAAGCTCAGCAAACTTTGGCGGACTCATCAGCATCAAGTGTGCCACTGAATAAGATATATCGTGATGCGCAAACTCAAACCGAACAGTCTGGGCATGATGAGCAGATCAATGCGCAAATTAATGATATGCTTTCAAGTAAACATCACGACAAGTTATTGATCAAATCAGTACATGAAAAATTGAGTAAAATAAACACTGACGCACAAGAGGGAAGCAAAGAAAGCATGTCTGCATTAATGCTCTATAGCAAGCTAAGACTTAATGAGAATCAAACATGCCTTTCTGCACAGCTTGGAGTTGACGTATTACGACGATCAGATCTACTTGAAGGATGTGGGCTTTCTACTTTTAGAGTTCCTAAGGATATCATGGAAGCCTTCAATCGTGAGGGCCTTAATAAAAAATAAATTTCACCTTTGATTTCAAAAAAATAAGAAATTATTTGGTTCTCAAATTCTGAACATAATCCACTACATCATTTACATTGTGCAATTCTGAGGCATCTTCATCATGCTTAGAGCATTAAACTTGCCTAGCAAATGGCATTCATGATACTATTGGACAAATTCAAGATTGAATGTCGGATTTGTCCGGTTTTTAGTGTTTAAGGAGGAAAATCAATGTTTAAACGTCAAGCAAGTAAAGATATTATTGAGGGTGCACGCCAGTTTCCGGTAATTGCCATTTTGGGTCCAAGACAATCAGGAAAAACAACGTTATCCCAAATGATTTTTAAAAAACACGTGTATCTGACTTTAGAAGATTTAGATGTGCGTGCAGCTGCAAAAAATGATCCGCGAACATTTTTGATTGTAAATGATAATGAGCATGGCATCATTATTGATGAGTTTCAGTATGTGCCTGAATTGTTATCTTATATTCAAACGATCGTGGATAAAGAACAAAAACCGGGTTATTTTATTTTGACAGGATCTCAGAATTTCTTAATGAACCAAGCGATTACGCAATCTCTTGCCGGACGCGTATCGATTCACACATTATTGCCCTTATCTGTGCCTGAACTTGAGCAAGCAGAAAAATTACCTGCTCAGATAGAACAAATGCTTTTTAAGGGAAGCTATCCGGCGATTTATTCAAAAGATATTGAGCCAACTCGTTTATATAAAAACTATTTTCAAACATATGTTGAACGTGATGTGCGGCAGCTTGCCCAAGTGGGTGATCTAACGGTGTTTCAAACATTCGTTACGTTGTGTGCATCGCGAATTGGGCAATTATTAAATCTCTCATCACTTGGAGCAGAATGCGGAATAAGTGATCATACAGCAAAAAGATGGCTTTCGATTTTGCAAGCAAGTTATATAGTTCATTTATTGCAGCCACATCATACAAGTTTTGGCAAACGAGTTACTAAAACCCCAAAAATTTATTTTTATGATACTGGGCTTGCTTGTTATTTATTAAAAATAAAAGAAGAAGAATTGGCGACTCATCCAAGTCGTGGCGGTTTGTTTGAATCGTTTGTTATTACCGAAATTTTAAAGTGGTATTATAATCATGGTAAGGTGCCGAGTGTGTATTTCTGGCAAGATAAAACGGGGCATGAAATTGACTGTGTTATCGATGAAGGAAACAATAAGTTGGTTCCTATCGAAATCAAAGCAGGGCGTACTACAAGTCCACGTTTTTTTGAGGGACTTGAATATTGGAATGAGATTGCGGATGATAAGCAAAAAAATAATTTTGTTGTGTACGCAGGTGAATCAAAGCAAATGCGGGGATATGCAAATTTAGTGAGTTGGCAGTCCATGGACATGATTTTTAAACATATTAAAAAATAAGAGAATTTACATGTATATTCGCTATTTATTATCTCTGGTCATGTTGTTGTCAACATCGGCGGTGTTTGCAAGTGGTCCTGCACCAGCTGAAGGTGAATCGGAATCGTGGGCTGACCCATCGGAACCAGGTGGCCCAGTAATATATGGATCATTAGCTCAACAAACTAAGACTAAGGAAATAGGCACTATAGTGAAAGACATAGTCACTAAAACTAAAAAAAGTAAAGTTATGAGTGCGAAAGATATTTATAACCAAAATGTACAACGGGCGCTTAATGAATTTAATCAATTGAAGGATAAAAAAGATGATGATAGTATTAAAGCGATAGCACTTTTACGGCATTCGTGCATGCTTAATCGCAACACCCGTCACGAAGAAAATATAGAGCGCATATTGCTGAAAGCAGGTTTAATAGATTTAGAAGGTGTATCAAATAAAAGTGCACCATTCGAAGTTCCTTTTATGGGTATTCCAAGTGGATATATTGTTGTTCCTCAGGCAGCGAGAGATGCTTTGGAGCGGGCAGTATGGCCATATGATGAGAAATATGACGAGGAATATGACTAGGAATGACCCCGGCCAACTTGTGGCAGTTCTTGGAACTGCTCCTAACTTATTAAGCCACCGGTTTGCTCGTTGCGTTATAACTTTGTTATGTATGCGGGGATATGCAAATTTAGTGAGTTGCAGTCAATGGATATGATTTTCAAAAATATTAAATGGTTTTAATTCGCCTATTAAAAAAGCCTTCAGTGCAAAACTGAAGGCTTTTCGTTTTCTAGAAAACAAAATCTATTTCGTTCTTAAATTCTGAACATAATCCACTACATCATTTACATTATGCATTTTCTCAGCATCTTCATCATTAATTTCGATGCCAAATACTTCTTCGAGTTTCATGATGATTTCCACCATATCAAGTGAATCTGCGCCAAGATCTTGCAGGGTTGAGGTTGGTGCAACAACATTTTTTTCAATTTTTAATTTTTGGGCAACGATATCAACAACTTTGTTGTATGTTTCTGTTTTATCAAAATTAGCCATATATATCTTTCGCACTATTAAATTTTATTTGGACTGATCCTTCAAGTTCGGACCAAAGGTCCTCCCCTCAGGACGAACGGAGAAAACTTTAATTTTTATTCATAATCATTTTAATATAACATGAGCTTGATGTAAAAAAAATGATAAATCTTTATATCTATTTCGTTCGTCCTGAGGGGAGCGGCTATGCCGCGAACTTGAAGGATCAGCCATATTTGATCTACTTAGCATATTCTTCAATCATTTTTTTAAGATCAACCAAATCTGATTGTTTATTAATACTTATACTTAGTTTATCAGGATATTTTTCTTTCACCATAGTGGTGAGTGTAGATCCTGGGCCAACTTCGATTAATAAATCATATTCAACTAACGCATCTAAAACTTTATTCCATTTCACCGGAGTGTTGCTATGTTCAATAATGCGTCTTCTCACTTGATCTGCTTTTTCTACATTGCATATTTCAGCTGAACAAAGTAACGGAATAGTGATATCTTTAAAGTCTACTTTTTCTAAATAGATAGCAAGATTGTCTTTAATATGATCCATCAATTCTGAATGCAAACCAACTTCAACAGATAATTCTTTGCTTGAAGCCTCTGAATCTGCGGCAACAAGACCACGTACAACGGCAATTGCTTGAGAATGTCCTGAAACAATGTGATCTGTTAATGTGTTATAAATTGCAATGTGCGCGCTATATTGCCCTTCACTTGCTTGTTTGCAAAATGATTCTAAGGTTTTAGTAGAAATTCCGGTAATTTGCAATACGCCTACATCCATATGCTCTAGTGCTTCTTGGAAAAAAGCAGCATATTTACTGAGCAGATATAATCCATCAGGGAAACTGATGCCGCCTGCTGCGTGTAATGCTGCATACTCACCTAAATTATAACCGGCAACTATGTCAGCTTTTATTTGTTCTTCTTTTAATAATGCATAAATGGCACAACTTACCAAAAATGTAGCGGGATAGGCATTTTGCATTTTCGCGAGCTCTGAATCAGATGAAGCGAAACATAATTTTACAAAGTTGGTGTTAAGACAATTGGATGCTTCTTCAAAATATTCCTGCATGATGCGAGATTCATCGTATAGATCTTTACCCATGCCGACAAATTGACTTCCATAACCAGGAAATAATATGCCAATTTTCATAACACCCCCTAAACTAAGTTATTTATTCAAGAACTCCAATAAGTCCTTTATTCTCCTTAAAGATTCCTCTTTACCAAAGAACGCTAATAACTCAAAGACTCCCGGAGCAGAACTTTTGCCCACCAGCGCAATGCGAATTGGTTGAGCTATGTTAACAAATTTTAAGTCCTTGGTTTTGGCAAATTCTTTGATACGTGCTGATATTATATCTAACGTAAATTCTGGTGCTTCTTCAAGGATTTGCTTAATTTGGGCTATATAGCCGATAGTTTCTGGTTTTATCCAGTGCAACAGATCTTCTTGGTTATATGCAACACAAGGGTTATGTAAGATGTGTAATTCATGCGCGAGTTCAGCTAAAGTTTTTACGCGCTCTTGATAGAGCGCTATAGCTTGATGAATTTCTTGATCCGTCCATTTTATTGTTTTGAAAATTGGGTGATCAACATCTTCCACCATGCGATTCCATAATTGGCCTGGTTGAGCTTGACGAATATACACCCCATTCAGCCAATCCAGTTTTGTTTGATCAAAAATAGCAGCTTTTTTACCTACACCGTCTATGGTAAATAAAGTGATGAGTTCATCTATAGTAAACTGTTCTTGATCGCCGTGTGACCAACCAAGACGCACCATATAATTAAATAAAGCATTAGGTAAGTAACCCATGTTTTTATATTCAAGTACGGAAACTGCGCCATCACGTTTACTTAATTTTTCGCCACTGGGCCCTAAAATCATGGAGCAATGTGCAAACTCGGGAGCGTCATGCCCAAGAGCACGATAAAGCATTATCTGTTTTGGTGTGTTAGCCACATGTTCTTCGCCACGAATAATATGACTAATTTTCATGCGAGCATCATCAACTACGCACGCAAAGTTGTACATGGACATACCATCGGAGCGCACAATAATAAAATCATCCAATTGACTTGTATGAACTACAATTTCTCCCCGAATCATATCATGCCAACCAACATCATCATGTATTGCTGGCAATGCAAAACGAATGACGTATGGTTTGAGCAAATCAGCATCGGTGATTTTTTTTGTTCTGCACAGTCCATCATATTTTACAAACAGATCATCAAAGCCCATCTTTTTTTTATGGCGTTCGATCACTTCTTCTTGTGAACAAAAACAATAATAAGCTTTTCCTTGTTCGATCAATTCAGTTGCGATGCGGCGATGTTCAGGCACATGTTCTGATTGAATTACTAAGGGTTCATCTGGTTGTATGCCAATCCAGTTGAGTGAATTTACAATCGATTGCGTAAATTCCGGTTTTGATCGTTCAAGATCTGTATCTTCGATGCGCAATAAAAATTTACCGCCATGATGACGTGCAAAAAGCCAATTAAAAATTACGGTACGCAAACCACCAAGATGTAGATGCCCTGTTGGAGATGGTGCCATGCGTACGCGGACGGGCCTGTTTGTCGAATTGTTCATATATTTACGCAATCTGAGTTAATTTTTCTTGTGCTTGTGCTGCCCAAGGAGATTGGCCAGGTTTTTCTGATGAGCGAGTTGCATCAATCAGTTTTTGCCACACTTCTTTTGCATTGACCATATCATTATTAGTCCAGTAATAAAGGCCCAAATGATATGCAGCAACATCGTAAGCAAGATTTTTTTCGTCGCGTGTCATAGCTCTGAGTTGTTCAAGGCCTAATGCATGAGTGTCTGTATTTTTAGAATCTAGGCGCATTAAAGCTGCCTTAGTTTGATAAAAACCATGCACTGGAGAGTTTCCTGGCATCGCCGCTATTGCTCTATCAAGTGTAGTTAACGCTTCATCAAATTTATTTTGTTTGAGTTGAGCTTGAGATTGGTAGATTAAAAAATATGGCGCTAAAGATGATTTTGGATATTGATCGTAACCAAGTTTAAAGAGTGTTTCGATTGCCACCCAATCTTCAGCTTTTCCTTCTTGGCTCATTCTTTCAAACTCTTCTAAATTTTGCGCAAATAGCACGTGTGCTGCTTCATCTTTATTTTTGGTCCACCAGCGATAGCCATAATAGCTACCTGCAGCCAAGGCAACAATCACTACTGCAAGTGCAAATTCTTTAGCATATTTTTCACTGAAAATATCATCGTACCAAGAGGTGAGTGTTCCGATAATGCCATTTTGATTATTGTGAGGTGTCATTTTTTTAAATACTCCGTAAATAGGATGGTAACATTTTTGTACTGTTCAAATAACTTATTGATAGTAGTTTATCAAAGGTATAAACCAAAAAATAACATAGCTGTACAAAAAAATAAAGGACGTATCTTGAGTACGGCATCATTCAAAGGGCGAGAAAATAGCATTTATGTCTATTGTGGCTTTTTTATGTTATATAAGATGTGGGTGATAGGTATAATAAACTATTGCATATTTTGCTTATAATTTGTTTAAATCCTTAAGGGCAAAGAAGCATTTCAAAGAAAGCTATTAATACTTATCTTTACATTACATTCAAGGGGATACAGCATGAATATAAAAAATGGATTCTGTGCTTTAATGATCATATTAGGAAGTTCAAGTTCTCAGCTTAATTCAGCTGCTGATACGATCAATATATCATCTAACAGCTTTTTTCTATCGGGTGAATTTATTATAAGTCCAAAAGAGGGCTATCCAGTATTTGTTACTGTTTATCCACACGAAGGTAAAGATGGGGCTAATTCATGGGGTAAAGGAAAGGCTTTATGCTCAGGATGGTTAACCGCTGAGTCAAAAATAACTATTGAAAGCAAGTACATGTTGCTAACAGATCATACCAATAGTCGTGGCGTAATAAGTACTTTGTTTATTGAGCCGGGTAAAGGAACTGAGCAAGAGGTATGTGCTGGTGACTCATCATGTAAATTTCAAGCCTTATCATGCTTAATAAAAAATATGAAGGTGGATTCTTTTATTATTAAATTTGAAACCAAAAAAGTAACACGTCCAGTAGGCAATGGTCATAATGGCAATGCAGAAACTAAAGAGATTCGTTTGCATGCGCATTTCCAACAAGAAGATTGGGATGCATCGCATTATAGTATTTCATTTAAAAGGATAATAAAAGATGTTACTCATGCTCCCACTGAGCAAGAAACGGTAGAAGAATCTTTACCTGAAGTAACCAAAGTACAAGTTGCTTTACCAGTTTTCGATTTAGAATCTGAAGAAGAACAAGAAGAACCGGAACCTCATTTGGTAGATGAATTACCTGAAGTTAAAACCGAAGAGGAATTAGAGGTTGCACATCATAAAGATAAGAAGAAACACTAAGTTAATTTTTATGCTAGAAGAGTGCAAAAACTACCATACAACTGAGAAAAAATAAAGATCACCTGTTTACTCTTTACTTAATGTTTTTAGTTCAGTTGACCTATCATTAAAAAAGAGCCACCAAGGCCGCAGTATGAGTAGTTCCTTCTCGGTATGTTTTTTGCGGAGCTCAGCTAAGCTTTTCCTAGCGTCTTCTATTGCGATTAATTCCACATAGTCCTGATATTTCCCCGTATAAAATAGTTCGCATGCGAGTTCGTTATTTTGTAAATTTAAAGTTGTTCTAATTAATAATGTTCTAGGTTCTTCTGTAACTGCCGATGATCGTGCGCTTGTTCCAGCTGTTTCTGCTCCTTTACTTCGTTCAGGATAAAATTTGCCTTGCGCACAGGTTGGATGTGAAGGCTTTGCACTTGTCCATGCTGTGTTATAAGAGATGGTGCATAAAAATAAAAGTAATAATTTTTTCATGTTGATCCTAAATATTATCAATCGTCTGCGCCACAATAAAAGTTGCGCTTTCATCATCAATATCTTCATCTTCGATGCGCCATGGCTCAGAAGATGAAATAATTTTTTTGGCTTGATATTTAGGAATAATATTTACCGCTTTTACTAACTGAGCACTAACGGGTATTTTGCCATACATTGTAACAAGCCAATGACTTTTTCCAAGCATTTGTATCACTTCACTCGCTCTCAGTGTTTTTTCTGCGGCATCGATTGCGCCTTTCAGAATGGGGTCTATTTTTTTGTGATCGTCTATAGGAGTTCGGAAATTTGGTTTTCCATATTGTATGTGTATGCATTCTGTTAATTTGCTGGGGGCATTTTCGATTCTTAATCCTTCATCTCTTGTTCTGGCGGTTACAATATTGCCTCCATTATTCGCCTCAAAATACACCGAAATTATTTTTTTATTTTTTAAAAGTTCTTCTATGGAGTTTGATTGTCTAGCATTGTCTGCGGCAGCTGAACTTGATGCTGATAAACTTGTCCATGCTGTGTTATAAGAGATGGCACATAAAAATAAAAGTAATAATTTTTTCATGGTGATCCTATTTTTTGTTATTAGTTGTTTGTTTGCGTGCTTGGTTTATTAATGCAAGAGAAGGAGTCCACCAGTTTGACTGATTTGGTTTGTATTTTTGTTCATGTTCATACAAATCAAAGTGATAATTGCTCTCATGGTCATGCATAAATATTAAGATGATTTCTTCTTTATCGTGGTTTACTAGCCATTCAGCTGTTTTAATACCCCTTAAACCTTCCTTGGACTCTCTATTGTATTTTCTCATTGCACGCTCTTCCACTTTAGACAGAGCTTGTGCAATTAAGGTAGCATCAATTGCTTTACTGGTAGGATGAGCAAGCTCGGCTATACGGTGAAAATCATCGTTTGGCTCATCTTCAACAGCTTTAACATGAAATATGGGCGAGAGATTTTTTGGTTCTACAGGTGCAGTAGCTGGGGCAACTGGAACTTCATGTGAAGGATTGGCGCTTGTCCATGTTGTGTTATAAGAAATGATGCCTAAAAATAAAAGTAATAATTTTTTCATGAGTTTTTTATCCTCGTGTGTTGGTATTATTTTTTAGGCGCCAATTCATGATCAGCGAAACTAACCAGTTTGACATCCGCATCCTTCACAGTCACAGTAAAGCTTTTTTGACCGTTAGATAATTTTAGTGAATCTATTAATGAAGATCTATTAAATGTATCTAAAGCTTCCAAGAGAGAGTTGGCGGGAGCTGCAGGCCCGCCGGGAGTAATTACTGCAGAACTTATTTTTTTAATAATAAAATGATCTTTTAGGTTTATCTCATCTCCGGTATTAGATTTTATATGAACTTGGTGGGAACTGTGACAGATTTCAGCGACGATGCTAAAAATAGTGGGTGTGTCGCTTGCTAACGCTACGTGAGTCAACGACTGAGAACTTGTCGATGAGGCATTAGCCTCTTCGCTTGTCCATGCGGTGTTATAAGAGATAGCGCATAAAGATAGAAGTAATATTTTTTTCATGGTGATCCTATTGGGCAAGTAATTGAGCTAGTTTTAGAATTTTTGGGTTTTTTGGAAAACTTTTAGTAATTTCAGTTCGTGTTGCCTTTTTGACTGATGCACCTTCTATAAGCCAAACGCTGTCATGATTTCCAGTATAAAGGTTACATTTTTTTGCTTGTTCGATTGCATAGCTAATAGCTTGGAAGAATTCAGGATCAGGTTTGCAGGTTGCTAGAAGGTTACATTCATGTTCAGTGGCGCAAGCACTGTTGGTGCATTCATTATAATATGCCAGGCGGTTCCTATCGGTTCGGAGGAGCTCTTTACATGTATTGTCTTGCGCAGTTGACTGTATGTCATCTGGTCTGCTGAGGATAGTCACGCATATTTTTTTTGCTTGTATTGCATTATTCAATGACTGCGAGCTTGCCGCTGACGAATTTGCTGCAACTGAACTTGTTGCTGCTCCGCTTGTCCATGCGGTGTTATAAGAGATAGCGCATAAATATAAAAGTAAAAATAGTTTTTTCATAGCAATCCTATTTATGGATGTGGAATAATGGCAATGATTGAAATCATATTTCTCTCTGGTCCGTAGTACCAGAAGATTCTATAAGCGCATGGTGTTTTTTGCTGTGCATATGCCTCAAATACTTTCTCTCCATTAGGGCCACTAAAGCTAGTATATTCATGCGTATTGAGTGATGGATGTCGCAAATTTGTTTCCATAAGCCCCAGCGCTTTATTAACAGCGTTTAAAATTTTTACTTTTGATGGGTCATTGATGAGCTTATTTCGATCATTTTTGGCATTTTCAGTAAATCGCAATTTAGGCATAACGTATATTTACTTTTTTAAATACTTTTTAAATGACCCAAGATCAATATCAGCTTTTTGTTTAAGGCTTTTCTTTAAATACGCTAGCTTCTCTTTATTTTCAGGTAAAAATAGCCAAGCCTCTTCACTTGGAACTTCTATCACAGGCTCCAAAATAATTCTTCCATTTTCAGTGTATGCGCGGTAAATAGGTGATAAATGAGGCACAAGTTTAGTTAATGAAACTCTATTTCTTGAATCTGGTTTAACGTATATCAATTCTTCTGGCGATTTCATTTTTTTCTCCTTGTGAACGTTTGCTTATACTATTACACCTTAGAGTATGGCACGAAATGGGCAAAGTTGCAATGTGGGTAATTTTTGGCTTGCAATTGAAAAAAAGTACGCATGTTAGTACATTATTCCAAATTATCCATTACTGATTTTCTTGCCGTTTCTATTATTCGGGAATTTTTTAACGATTTCTTTTTTAACTGAATCATCATCTATTTTTACGCCGCTACCTTTAGCTTCAGCTAACTGTACCGATTGGTTTACAAGCCAAAGGCTTTTTATCTCGTTACGATACAGACTTCGCTTTTTTGCTGCAATATATGCTTGATCAATTGCTTGAACAAATTCTTGATTAGGTTCTATGCAGGCTTGGAAATCAGCAGCTTCACCTATTTTACCGGTAGCTTCATCTATGGCATAATGAGCTTCACGATAGTAGTGGTCATTTGAATAACGAAACTGTGTGATACTTTTATTTGTATCGTCACTTGCTGTGAGTAAAGTAGGATTTCCTTTACTACGATGAATGAGAACGCAGATACTTTTGGTTACAGCCATATTAGCTAATGGTTGTGAATTTACAGCTTCCTCGCTTGTTGCTGCTCCGCTTGTCCATGCGGTGTTATAAGAGATGGCGCATAAAAATAAAAGTAATATTTTTTTCATGGTGATCCTAAAATCAAAGGGCCGAGGGAATTAAAATTAAGTAGATGTGTTTTGTTTTCCGTCTTTCTCTTCTGCGCTAACTTGAGGTCCTCTATCGCGAAAACTTTGCAATGTTGCTACTCCGTCTGATACATGCCACTTGCTTGTAATGAGAAGATAAGGGCGTGGTCTGTTATTTCTGCTTGCATGTTCGGCTCGATCTATAGCAAATTTAAGTTGAGGATTTAGTTTTTTTGTTGGTCTAGATTTTGTGCCTTCATTTACAGTCTCATAATAAGTAATGGAATAGCATTCTCCTTCGCCTGGTTCATTAGCAAAAACTCGTGAGAGAGTTTGTCCGTTAGGAGCTATTGCGGTAATAATTTCTTGAACCTCGGGATAATAGGGAGGTCTGCTATTGATACCGACGATGTAAACTTCTGAAGGCTGGGCACTTGTCCATGCGGTGTTATAAGAGATGGCGCATAAAAATAAAAGTAAAAATAGTTTTTTCATTGTGGTTTTTCCATTGAGATAGATTTATCAGATTGGTTTGAGAATAAATCGTCAATATCATGATCTGTATGTTTAGCTAGTGCAATGCAAGACCCCTGAACTATGAATTCAGATGTTTTATTGCCAGTAAAATAATCTTTATTGCAGGAGCGAAGCTGACTCATTGCATTACGTAAATGTTCAGTAATATGAGAACTAGGAAAGGCTTGAGCATATTCGTTGTTGTTGCGTAATTTTTCTGATTTAAATTTAAAAAAGTGATTGCCAAGATATCCAAGTGTAGTGAGTACCATACATCCTTTTTCTGCATCAAAAGCTTTGATTGTTAGTTGTTCGTGATGAGCATGTACAACTACACGAACCAAAGGTTGTTGTGCTGATGCATCTATCCAAAATGTATGCAATAAAAATGTACCTAACATAGAAAAATATATCGTTATTTTGTTCATAGTCATCCTAACATTATAATTCTTTTTCATCATATGTTTTTTGCGCAGGAACAAACTGACCTTCATGTGTTGCACCTTGCAGCAACTGTGTGAGTTTTGCATTAAACTGTTCTACCAATTTTTCTTGCACAACTTTGTGAGCAAAGATAATTGATTGTTCGATTGAAACTGCATTGGAGTTGCCGTGAGCGATAATGAGCGGGTGATTTACGCCGAGCAGTAAAGCGCCATGCATATGCGAGTAATCAATTTTTTTCTTTAAATTTTTAAATAGGCCTTGGGCTAAAAATAATCCGAGTGTATGCAACCAGGATTTTTTTCGCTCTTCATTAATCCAGTAGGTCATAGTTCTTATGGTGCCTTGCAGCCCTTTAAGGAGGACATTACCTACAAATCCATCGCACACGAGAACATCGGCATGATCATCAAACATATCACGCGATTGCAAATTGCCGACAAAATTAAGTGGAGAAAATTGCAATAAGCTAAATGCTTGTTTGACTGCCAAAGAGCCTTTATAAGCTTCCTCGCCATTAGAAAGTAATGCAATGCGCGGTTTTTCAATATTTTTCATAAGGTGCACGTATGCATGCCCCATATACGCAAATTGCTCTAGAAATTCTGGCTTGCAATCGGTGTTTGCACCTAAATCCATGCAAAATATTGAACCGTTTTTAGTTGGAATAAATTCGCCTATTGCCGGACGCAATACGCCATCAACGCGACCAAGAATTAAGGCACCTGCAACCATTGCTGCACCTGAATTGCCTGCAGAAATAATAGCGCTTGCGCTTCCATCAGCAACTGCTTGCACGGCACGCACTAAAGATGAATCTTTTTTGGCAATAACGCTTCGCGTGGGTTCTTGACCCATCTCAATAACTTGGGTGGTGTGAATAATGGAAATGGGAAGATTTTGCCAACCCAGCCTTCGCCAAGGCTTGGGCGGGCAGGGAAGGCATTGTTCAAGAATTGCTTCAATTTTTTTTGCATCACCAAAAAGAAGCACAGGAATATTTTTTTGTGCAGCATTAAAAGCACCTTGTACTATTGCTCGAGGAGCTAAATCTCCACCCATGACATCGACAGCGATCATCTCATATCCTTAAGCAAAAAAAGGGACTCCGAAGAGTCCCTAAATTTTTTAATGCCAAATTACTCAGCTGATTCAGAAGAAGGTTCTTGTGAACCGGATGCTTTGCGCGTTTGTTGTGCTTTGCGAGTTTCAACACGTTTAATGGTGCGTTCAACTTTAGTAGTTAAAACTTTAGCACCTTTATAGTGGCCGCAATTTTTGCAAACTTGATGTGGTAACACTGTTTCTTGGCAATTTTTGCATTTGCCAAATGATTTAGCATGAATGCCTTTATTTGCATGACGTGAGTCTCTGCGTGCGCGACTGCGCTTACGTTTTGGTACTGGCATGGTATCTCCGCCAACCTATAATATATATAGATTGATTTAATAAAAATTTTACAGATTGAATTTATGGTTTTTATGAGCGAACCAAATGCATCATAAATTATGATATATACTATAGCAGAACAGCAAAATAAGTAAAATTATTGGCGCTGCCACATGCCGGTAAAATTTTGATCTATTTTACCATCTAGCCTTAGGTTAAACAGGAGCGCATTTAATGAGGGGAGGTCTAATCCAGTTTCCACCATTAAATCATCAACAGAGCAGGGCTTTGCGCAATGACGCAAAATAATGCCCGTTGGGCTTGTGTCATTGGCAACAGCCTTTGCAGGTTCGAATAATGAACTTTGGGTTTCTTGTGGTTTGCTAATGTGAGTTTCTTTAGCCTTTTTTATTGCATTGTCCTTTGGGGCTTCGGGAATATTTTCACCAAATTCTCTTAAAATATCATCAGCATGAGTAGTAATTTTGGCACCTTGGGCAATTAATGCATGGCATCCAGCACTTAATTCATCGTAAATCGATCCAGGTACGGCAAAAACATCCTTTCCTTGTTCAAGTGCAAAATGGGCGGTGATACTTGTGCCACTTCTGGCTGCAGCTTGTACCACAATTGTTCCGCAACTCAGTCCTGAGATAATGCGATTGCGCGCAGGAAAATTATGAGGGAATGCTTCCGTTTGTAAGGGAAATGTGCTGAGCATGGTTCCATCATTGCTGACAATCTCTTCAAAAAGTCGTTTATTAGAATGTGGCAAAGGACGAAGCAAACCTGAACCTAGTATGGCTATAGTTTTGCCTCCAGCTTTTAGTGTTGCATGGTGGGCCATTGCATCTGCTCCTAATGCGCCACCACTGATGATGGAGTATCCATACTGCACTAACGGAGGAACTAAATGTTCAATTACTTGTTGGCCATATGTATTTGCTTTTCGAGATCCGACAATAGCTACGCATTTGCTGCTTGTAGGTGCTTGGCCTTGCCAGTAGATAACTGGTGGCATAAGATGAATATTTTTTAAAGCCTCAGGGTAATCTGGGCATATCACCGTACTCCATTGAATGTTATATTTTTGAGCAAGTATTTGTTCATGTGCTAGTAATTTTGTATCGGTTAGGCCTTGAAGAATTTTTGTAGCCGTGACATGCGATATATCAAAAGAATGCATTATGTCTACTGCCGACATTTTGTATATGTCGTGTAAAAAGATAGCATTTGGTTTTTTGCAGACAGCCATTGCAATTGTTGCAGCGGCGATCTCATCAATCAGAGATAGGTGAAGAAGTATTTCTTTATTATGCATAATTTTATTTCTATAAAAAAAGAGAGCAAGCTGTTTTTCGCTCACTCTCTTTTTTTTCTTTTTTTGTTATCTACTTAACTTACTATGTTAAAAATTTGCTAATGGATCATTGTCATCATCATAAGAAGAAGGTGGTTCAGTTATTTCTGCTACATCCTCCACGGGATCTCCCATAGCAACATGCTCTTGAAACACATCAAACTCAGTATTATCTGCAGAACTCATCGACATCGCATCATTATCAACACCGTCGAGTTTTATAGCTGGTTTGACGTTCGCATCTCCTGACGCATCATTTCCGTCATCATGATGTGCATCTTCTTCAAATGCAACAACAGAAGAAAGCTTTTGATCTGAGTCGAGCCTAATCAAGCGAACACCTTTTGCTTGGCGCCCCATGGTGCGAATTTCTGACGGAGCTAAACGAATGATTTTTCCAGCTTCATCTATTAAAAGAAGATTAGAATTTTCATACACCATAGCTAAACCAATGACTTTTCCGTTACGCGCATCAGTTGGTATGGTTCTGACACCAACACCGCCACGATGAGCGAGTCTGAAATCAGGAACGGCAACGCGTTTACCATAACCACTTTCAGTAGCGAATAGAATGTCGCCGCCATCTGAAATAACTTCCATGCCAACAACATAGTCGCCTTTTCTTAATCGCATACCGATCACACCGGCAGCTTGACGTCCCATCGAGCGAACTTCGTCTTCTTTAAAGCGAATACCTTGTCCTTTGGCTGTAGCAATTACGATTGAATCATGGCCAGAGCTTACTGCGCAAAATACTAATTCATCACCTTCACGTAATGTTGATGCACGAATACCAGTTGCGCGAACTTTCGCAAATGCCATAGCATCGGTACGTTTGATAATGCCATTTTTGGTAAGCATAACGATGAATTTGTTTTCCATGTCACGCAAGCATAATAGTTTCACCACTTTTTCATCAGGTTGCAGCGGTAATAAATTAACGATTGCGCGTCCTTTTGCTGTGCGAGAACTTTCAGGTACTTCAAATACATTTAAACTGTAGATGCGACCAAGATTGGTGAAGAACAATAACTCATCGTGTGTTTTTGCAACAAATAGATCTTGCACCACATCGTCAGATTCATCCAGTGAAGTCATGCCCATTTTACCTTTACCGCCACGATGTTGAACACCATAGGTGATTAATGGTACGCGTTTGACGTAACCCTTATAGGTAAGGGTGACAACGACATCTTCATCAGGAATTAAATCAGCTTCAGTCATGATGTCGATTGCGCCTTCAATTTTAGTGCGGCGTACATCAGCATAATCTTTTTTAATTTCTTCAAGTTCTTTAATAATCTCTTTTTTAAGAACAATCTCATCTTCAATGATTGATTTCAAAAACGTTATAAGCTTTTTTAAATCTTCCATTTCGGCATAAATTTTTTCTTGTTCCATGCCGGTGAGTCGTTGCAAGCGCATTTCTAAAATTGCTTTGCCTTGTGCTTCAGAAAGCAAAAAGCGTTTATTTAATTTTGAAATTGCTTCTTCGCCCGTTGAAGCTGATTTGATTAACGCAATTACTTCATCAATATTTTGTAATGCAATAATAAAACCGCTTAAGACATGCTCGCGTGCTTGTGCTTTGCTTAAATCAAATTGTGTGCGCTTGTAAACAACTTGTCTTCGATGGAATAAAAATTCATCAATTAATTGGCGTAGTGAGAAAACTAAAGGACGATTATCAAGTAGTCCAAGCATTAAAATGGAAACAGAAGTTTGCAATGTGGTATGCTTATACAGTTGATTTAATACAACCTGTGGAATTTCACCTCGCTTAATTTCAATAACTAAGCGAATGCCTCGTTTGTCTGATTCATCTCTGATATTGCTGATGCCATCGATAATTTTATCTTTTACTAATTCAGCAATTTTGATAGTTAATTCTGCTTTGTTAACTTGGTATGGTAATTCATTGATGACAATTGAAGAGCCCTTTTTAGTTTCTTCAACTTCTACAACACCACGTAATATTAAATTGCCACGGCCAGTTTTATAAGCTTTGACGATACCAGCGCGCCCACAAATAATTCCACCTGTGGGAAAATCTGGTGCAGGCACGAGAGCAAAAAGTTCGTCGTCAGATAAATTTTCATTTTCAAGTAATGCAAGACATGCATTAATGACTTCACCTAAATTGTGGGGTGGAATCGAAGTTGCCATACCAACAGCAATACCAGCTGTACCATTGACAAGTAAATGTGGTAAGCGACTTGGTAAAATAACTGGTTCAACCGTTGATTCATCAAAGTTTGGAACAAAATCTACTGTCTCTTTTTCTAAATCGGCTAAAATCTCTTGAGAAATTTTGGTCATTCGTGTTTCTGTATAACGCATTGCTGCTGCATTATCGCCGTCAACAGAACCCCAGTTTCCTTGTCCATCAAGTAGAGGATATCTTTTTGAAAAAACTTGTACCATGCCGACCATAGTATTATATACAGCTTGGTCACCATGTGGATGGTACTTACCAAGCACTTCACCCACAACACGTACAGATTTATGGTACGGTTTGTTGTAATGAAATCCGAGTTGATGCATAGTGTAAAGTACGCGACGATGTACTGGTTTTAGTCCATCGCGAATATCAGGCAATGCACGACTAACTACAACAGACATAGCATAATCGAGAAAAGATTCTTTTAACTCATCTTCGATTAAAATTGGTTTTAATCGGTCTTTAATAATTTTGTCCTGGTTAGCCGCATCCATACAAAAAGTTCCTTTTACAATAATTTTTTATACTAATTTTTTGCCCTATTGCGTAAGAATGGGTGCGCCCAATTAGTTTAGTGGGGAGTACCCAACTTTTATTTAACAAAATTTGAGTTTAATAATGATACAATGGATACTAAAAGAAGACAAGGAAGTCTATAATTCTCCTGGATATTATAAGATTTACGCCCAAGGTTTACCGTTTTGTAAAAAAAATGAATTTAGTCTTCTATGATTTTTTATGCTTCTATGCAAAAAGATAGCTAAATAAGCCCACTTTTCAATCTGTTTATTTCTAAAAAACCTTTATCTAAGCAGTTTATTTATGACTTCTCTAGTGCTTCTCTACAAGTATTGATAATAAGCGCTGTTTTCTGATATAATTTCAATTAGGAAATAAGTCGTGGTGGCTTTTTCATTAAAACGTGGTGGTTTTTAATTGAAAATGATGGCTTTATGATAAGCAGAAAAGTATTTTTATGCATGCTTTTTTTATTAATAGTCGACGTAAGTCGTGCTGTTGATACATCTTTGCCATCTTTAAAATCAACAAAACAGTTTTCTTCAGGTCAAGATCCTAAAAATATACCGATCCGTGAATTTGATAGTGCAAGAAAATTTGATCACAAAGAAAAAAGGTTCGATCACCAAAAAAGATACTTTGATCACGAAGAAAAAGAATTTAAACCTGAAGACAAAGAGTTTGATTCTAGAAAAAGAGATTTTGAGTATAAAGAAAATAGGTTTGATTATAAGCATCATAAAGAAGAAGAGTTTGATCACAAAGATCATGAAAAATCAGATTTTACCCATATAAAATCTGAGCCTAGAAAAAAGAAAAAAACAGCTGAAAGAGAACCAAACAAACCTCAATTTCCTGCATTACAGCAATTGAATTTACCAAATGTAGCTCCAGGAAAAGGTGAACAATTCAAAAAAGAAGAACAGGACACCCGACAAGTATCGGAATCATTAGAGCCTTCTGCTAGTCAGAAATCTGCAGAAAACCCGCCAAAAATAATATCTATTGTTGCTCCATCTAAGCCATCTAGTGTAGTAGAGTTGCCACAATTAATGCCACCGGCACCACCAGGGCTAAAGCTCGAGCCGTCAGTCTTCGCTAAAGCTACGGCGGGCACAGCAAGTGCAGGGCAATCTCAAAAAATTTCTGCACCATCAGCATCAGTGATAAAACCATCTATTCAACCGTCTTTCGCTATAAAACCGCAGCCACCATTATCAGTGGAGCCATCCAAAATAGCTGTTTCTCCAGTTATGCCCATTGTAAGTCAAGGTCCAGTTCCATCAAAGCCATCTAGTGTGGTAGAATTGCCACAATTAATGCCACCGGCACCACCAGGACTAAAGGCAGATAGCGGAGTTTATCCTGAACGAAGAGAAGGGCCTGACACGGGCGCAGTAAGTGTGTCACCAGTTAGTCCGGCGCCATCACAAAAAATAGTTGATGCGAAGCAAAGCATTGTGGGCACACAAACAAAACCGACCACTGCAAAAAAGCAGGCAGAAAAAAAGGTGTCTTCGTCGCTGCAAATGCCAGTATTGCAAAAGTTAGCAATGCCTAATGTAACACCTACTCAGCCGTCGCCTTCAGCTATGGCGGGCACAGCAAGTGCAGGGCAATCTCAAAAAATTTCTGCGCCATCAGCATCAGTGATAAAACCATCTATTCAACCGTCTTCTGCTATAAAACCGCAGCCACCATTATCAGTAGAGCCATCCAAAATAGCTGTTTCTCCAATTAGGCCCATTGTAAGTCAAGGTCCAGTTCCATCAAAGCCATCTAGTGTAGTAGAATTGCCACAATTAATGCCACCGGCACCACCAGGGCTAAAGCCTCGTGCATTGTCAGTTAGTCCAACACCACCACAAAAAATAGGTGGCACTAAAGAACTAGTGCCTGAAAAGATTGAGAGTATACAAGCAAAACCGAGTGTTGAAAAAAAGCAGGCAGAAAAAAAGGTGTCTTCGTCGCTGCAAATGCCAGTATTGCAAAAGTTAGAAATGCCTAATGTAACACCTATAAGTGCAGGGCAATCTCAAAAAATTTCTGCACCATCAGCATCAGTGATAAAACCATCTATTCAACCGTCTTCTGCTATAAAACCGCAGCCACCATTATCAGCAGAGCCATCCAAAATAGCTGTTTTTCCAATTATGCCCATTGTAAGTCAAGGTCCAGTTCCATCAAAGCCATCTAGTGTGGTAGAATTGCCACAATTAATGCCACCGGCACCACCAGGGCTAAAGCCCCAGCCGTCAGTCTTCGCTAAACCCTTCGACCCAGCCTTCGCTAAAGCTACGGCGGGTACGGCAAAAGCAAGTGCTGGTGCGTTTACTGCTGAGCAAGTCGAAGCATCAGGACTAAAGGCAGATAGCGGAGTTTATCCTGAACGAAGTGAAGGGCCTAACACGGTCGCTAAGGCGGCGCCTGCCCTGAACGAAGTTGAAGGGGCGGGTGCAGCAAGTGCGTCGCCAGTTAGTACAAAGCCAGCACAAACAATAGTTGGTACGAAGCAAAGTATTGTGGGCACACAAACAAAACCGACCCCTGCAAAAAAGCAGGCAGAAAAAAAGGTTACTACATCGTTTGAAATGCCAGTATTGGAAAAGTTAGAATTGCCAAATGTAACACCTGGTGCAGGGCAAATAACAATTAGCACAAGAGAACCTTCTGCTGTATCTGGAACGCCAACAACATCAGCAGTTACACCCACCGTAACAAATTTTGGTGGTGTACCAGTTAACACATCAGAAGTTGCGCAATCACCACAAGCAACTTCAGTATCTGTAACGCCATCAACAACTTTTGCGAAGCCAATTTCTGCATCTACAACATCCACAACTTATGTGATACCAACTGGATCAGCGTCTGTCATAACAACTTCTGGAGGTGTACCAGTTAGTACATCTGAAGTTCAACCACCACAAGCAACTTCAGTATCTGTAACGCCAACAACTTCTACGTTACCAATTGGATCAGCGTCTGTTACAACAACTTCTGGTGGTGTGCCAGTTAGTACATCTAGAATTGCGCAAACATTGCCAGCAACTTCTGTATATGTAACACCAACAACTTCTATGTTACCAACTGAATCAGCGCCAGTGACATCAATAATTTCTACGACGCCAACATCTGCACCTACGACCTCCACAACTTACGTGGTGCCAACTGGATCGGCGTCTGTTACAACAACTTCTAGTAGTGCGCCAGTTAGTACATCTGAAGTTCAACCACCACAAACAACTTCTACATCTCCAACTTCTGCATCTGTAGCGCCATCAACAGGTCAAATGCATTTTCATAGAAGAGGGCTCAGCGCTGTTGATGGAGGATCAACAGCTACTTCTGGAAGTGCGTCAGTTAGTACATCTGGAATTGCGCAAACATCGCCAGCAACTTCAGTATATGTCACACCAACAACTTCTATGTTACCAACTGAATCAGCGCCAGCCACATCAACAACTTCTGCATCTACAACATCCACAACTTATGTGATACCAAGTGGATCAGTGCCTGCAGCAACCACTTCTGGTGGTGTACCAGTTAGTACATCTGGAATTACGCGAACATCGCCAGCAACTTCTGTATTTGTAACACCAATAACTTCTGTGATACCAACTGGATCAGTGTCTGCAGTAACCACTTCTGGTGGTGCACCAGTTAGCACATCTGGAGTTGCGCAAACACCGTCAGCAACTTCTGGATCTGTAACGCCAACAACTTCTATGTTACCAACTGGATCAGTGCCTACAACATCCACAACTTCTGTGATACCAACTGGATCAGTGCCTGCAGTAACTACTTCTGGTGGTGTAGCAGTTAGTACATCTGGAATTGCGCAAACATCGCCAGCAACTTCTGGATCTGTAACACCAACAACTTCTACGTTACCAAGTGGATCAGTGCCAGCGACGTCACCAATTTATGTGATACCAACTGGATCGGCGTCTGTTACAACAACTTCTGGAGGTGCACCAGTTAGCACATCTGGAGTTGCGCAAACATCGCCAGCAACTTCTGGATCTGTAACGCCAACAACTTCTACGTTACCAACTGGATCAGCGCCAGCCACATCAATAATTTCTACGACGCCAACTTCTGCACCTACAACATCCACAACTTATGTGATACCAACTGGATCAGTGCCTGCAGCAAACACTTCTGGTGGTGTGCCAGTTAGCACATCTGGAGTTGCGCAAACACCGTCAGCAACTTCTGGATCTGTAACGCCAACAACTTCTATGTTACCAACTGGATCAGTGCCTACAACATCCACAACTTCTGTGATACCAACTGGATCAGTGTCTGTAGTAACAACTTCTGGTGGTGTACCAGTTAGTACATCTGGAATTGCGCAAACATCGCCAGCAACTTCTGCATCTGTAACACCAACAACTTCTACGTTACCAACTGGATCAGTGCCAGTGACATCAATAATTTCTACGATGCCAACATCTGCACCTACGACATCCACAACTTATGTGATACCAACTGGATCGACGTCTGTTACAACAACTTCTGGTGGTGCACCAGTTAGTACATCTGGAATTGCGCAAACACCGCCAGCAACTTCAGTATCTGTAACGCCAACAACTTCTACGTTACCAAGTGAATCAGCGCCAGCGACGTCACCAACATCTGCACCTACAACATCCACAACTTATGTGATACCAACTGGATCAGTGCCTGCAGTAACCACTTCTGGTGGTGTACCAGTTAGTACATCTGGAATTGCGCAAACATCGCCAGCAACTTCTGTATCTGTAACACCAATAACTTCTGTGATACCAACTGGATCAGCGCCAGCCACATCAACAACTTCTACACCTACAACATCCACAAC
>Ga0206920_1055_pt1 | contig 33707 bp, 17 predicted proteins | sample Alteio_BWOrgHeat_65_FD_152934 | JGI IMG/M metagenome (GOLD analysis project Ga0206920, IMG submission 152934) | Enriched cells from forest soil in Barre Woods Harvard Forest LTER site, Petersham, Massachusetts, United States -... | ecosystem: Environmental > Terrestrial > Soil > Temperate forest >...
GGGTTTCCAGTACCGAGAGTAACGTTGCCAGTGGCCGGATTAACGATAGGAACCTTGGTCTTGTCGTACGAGGCCGGATCAAAGTAGGCTGCATTTCCCCATGCCGGTTTGTAGGGGGTGAGAGTCGTGACACGAATGCCATAGTCAAGATGCAGCTTTGGCGTTATCTTCCACGAGTCCTGGATGAATCCCTCGTACATCTGGCCCGTCCAGCTCGTATAAGCTTTGGGTCCGATCTCTGTATAACTATCGGCCAGACCAAGAGCCAGGTTCGCGATACCTACACCGCTGGTACCACCCAGCCCGCTGCGTGTGTCAGTGAAGACGAAGGAACCGTTCTGGTTGTTGGCTCCGCCAGGAACCGTCGATACGTTGATTTGATCGTTATCGTTTTCGCCCTGATAGTTGAAGTAGACTCCAGCCTTGACTGTGTGGTTTCCCCAGACCTTCGTCACGCTATCCGTGATGGTATAGATCGGGCCTTGAGAGTGCGAAGGATATGGGCCGCCGGCGAGACCGTAGAAGTTTGGCACCGTGACGGTGGGAATCTTGCCCGGCGCGGCCTTAGCTCCCGGAATGATGTAAGGAAAGTTGATATTCAGAGTGCTCCGGTTAAAACCGGCGAGCGCCGTGTTGACCGGAATATAGACGCGGTCGATACTCACTGTGCCGCGCAATTCGTTGATGAGCGATGGGGAGATCGTCCACGTCCATGCGAGCACGTTGGTCTGATTGGGACGATTGAAGTACTTGCCCGTAAGCCCCGATCCCTGGTCGAAAGGTTGGTATTCGAAGTACGTTGCGTCCTGACGGCGGAACTCGAAACGGTGATTGACCGTGAGCAGGAAGTCGACGTTGATGATCTCTTTGCGTTGGTTGATGGGATGAGCTGCCTGCCCGATCCAGTTCTGCGTGCCCGACAAATACCCGGGAGTAGGTGCGGGATAGGCATTCAGAATCGCCAGGCCGTTGGGGCTCAGATGTCCCGCAGCTCCAGTCGGGATAACGTTGTTTGGATACGCGACGCAGCTTGCTGCCCCCTTCGTCGGACAGGTTCTAGGATCGTAGATCTGGGTTACGCCGGAGTACCACGGGTTTGGACTTAGCAGCTCGCTAAAATCACCCTGGCGCATTCGCAGAGTGGGCACAGCTTGTGTCTGCGTGTCAGTAAACCGGTAGCGAATCCATTCTTCGTTCAGGAACCAAAAGAGCTTCTGGCGAAGAGGATCCATCGCATGAACTCCCGGAATCCATACTGGACCGCCAACCGCAAAACCGAAATTGTTGTACCGGAAAGGTGATGCAAATCGTGTCGTTGCGCTCTGATTGCGTGTCCAGGTGTTCGCGTTCATCGCAGAGTTTCTTAGATATTCATACGCAGAGCCATGAAAATCATGGCCTCCACTCTTCGTAACGAGGCGTACCTGGCCGCCGGCAGCACTGCCGTATTCCGCCTGATAGTCTGCCGTAAGCACCTGCATCTCTGCTGTTGCATCAACACTTGCGACACCGATGATGGCTCCGCTACCGCGCGTGCGAACTGCAGGAGCGCCATCGAAGGTGACCAGAGTGTCCTGTGTCCGCGCGCCGTTGATCTGGAAGGGAACGCCGCCACCTACGGCGAAGTTGAAGTCACCGAGTGTCGAACCGCTGCGAAGCCCCGGAAGCAGCGAACCCATGTACAAGGGATTGCGTCCATTGAGCTGCTGATCGCTGATCTGCTGGCCGGTGACCTGGTTCTGTACCGATCCTGATTCGGTTTGCAGGACGGAGGCCGTTGCGGTTACCTCGACCGTCTCCGTCGTCGCACCGACAGACAGATCAGCGTCGAGTGAGAGCGTGGTGCTGGCGTCCAGTTTGTTGTGGATACTGGTGAACTTCTTGAAATTCTTCGCCTCGGTACTCATGCTGTAGGTTCCCGGGCGGAGATTCGTAATCGTGTAACGACCCTGCGCATCCGAGGTGGATATGTGCGCTTCGCCCGTGTTCTCGTCCGAGACAGTTACAAGAGCGTTCGGTATCACAGCTCCGGATTGGTCCCGGATGAATCCGCTGATCGTACCGACGTCCGATTGAGCCAGTACATGGAGAGGTAAGAAAGCTGCGATGGATAGGATTCCACAAAGACACCAGATCTTGATCCAGATGGGCTTACGCATGGCGACTCCTTTTGAAAGACAACGATGAGAGTAATGTTTTCTTTGAGGATGCACACTTGTGTTTTTTATGATTGCGTTACCACAAGGTCAACTATTTACGCGCTTCAGTATTGCTCTGTCAACATGAAACTTGTGTAAATTTCGGGGAAATATTCGGAATTTGATATGTTGATAAAGTGGTAGCCGTCCCATAAAACAGAGTCAAAGGACTTGTGCGAAGAAAAACTCCGCCAAAACGGGCCACTTTGAAAGATGTTGCGCGTGCCGCCGGCGTTGGAGCCATGACGGTCTCCCGTACCATCAACGGGCACCCGTATGTGACCGAGGAAACAGCAAAAAAAGTTCGCTCAGCGATCCGCCAATTGGGCTATCGGCCCAATCATGCTGCCAGGATGCTCACCGGACAGCTGTCGCGATCGATCGGCCTTATTGTTCCAGACCTGGCTGATCCCTTTTTCTCAGTCGTCAGTCATGCAGTCCAGGAAACCGCTCGCGAGAGCGGATATCTTGTCTGGTTGGCGGCCTCCAATGGAGATCCAGCGATCGAAGCAGCTCAGGTCGAGCAGATGGCGCACCACCCGGTCGACGGCATCTTGTTAGTTCCCGTGGACAGCAAGCATAAGTACCTGAAGACAGTGGCTGAGGGCGCAACTCCAGTCGTCGCCATCGACCGGCCTATCGAGGTGGCCAGATCAGACTCGGTAGGAGTCGAAAACAGAGCCGGTGCGCGAATGGCGGTCGAACATCTCATCCAGCATGGATATAAGCGAATTGCGTGCGTAGCTACCAACATGCATCTACTGACAATTAAAGAGCGGATTATTGGCTACGAAGAGTGCATGAAGCAGGCGAAACTGCCTCGTCCAAAGATAGTTCGCCTGACAAGTCAAGGCGATGTGAAGACGGCTTTGAAAGAGCTGTTTGAATCGCGAACCCGGACGGACGCTTTGTTTTCCGTAAATAACTCTTCCACAATCTGGGTGATTGAAGCACTCCAGGAGATGAAGATCGAAATCGGCAAAGATGTGGCTCTGGTTGGATTCGACGACGTCGACTTTTATTCTCTGATTACGCCTCCCATCACAACGATTCGCCAGCCGGCTTCTGAACTCGGAAATATGTCAACACGATTGCTCCTACAGCGGATAAAAGCGGAGTTCACTGCTTCGAGCGTTCGAACCGTGTTGCCTGTAACCCTCGTTGTGCGCGAGTCGTGCGGCTGTAAACGAAAAGAATAACCCGATTCCTTTTTGCGCTCGGCAAATCAAAAAACGCTCCTATTCAAAGCGAAGAAAAGATCAGAAAATGAACAGATTTGAATGCGATAACGTTCGAATTCTCATGAGCCTCCTGAAAATGCGAGCGTCTATCTCGCGAAGTTTTCTGTGCTTCTTACTTGGCTTGTTTTCGGTGAACAACCTATTCGGCCAACAACCCGAGGCACAGAATTTCGCTCATAACGTCGATCCATTCATCGGGGTCGATTGGGGAGGCAACACGTTCGTGGGCGCCGCGATTCCGTACGGCATGGTCAAGCTTGGACCTGATATGGCGACTTTCGACAATCGCCGCTCGGGCTTCGGCTATTCCAGTTTCGGTAACATCCTTGGCTTTTCGCATCTTCACCTCAGTGGAGCGCAGGGCAAGTACGGTAACATCCTCGTGGCGCCGGTCACTGGTCCGCTCAATCTGACCGACATCAAAACACCCCGCACCAACGAAGTCGCCACGGTTGGGTACTATAGCGCGAAGCTTACGCGTTACCGCGTAGACGCAGAACTTACGAGCACGCGACGCGTTGGTTTCCATCGCTATACCTTCCCTGCTTCGCAGCAATCGCATATCACTGTCAATGTTGCTTCGGCACTTGGTCTAGGGTCGGGGTCGGAATCGCAGAAGTTTGTCGGTGCGGAGATCCATTTGCCTTCGAATCACGAAGCGCAGGGCGTGGCGCGCTTCAAAGGCGGCTGGAACATGGGCGGCGAATACAAGGTGTATTACTACATGGTGGTGGATACTCCAGCCACTGCGACTCAGACATGGACGGGCACACTCCTGAGCAACGCGAAGGATGCGTCGGTTGTCGCCACCACACCTGAGGGACCATCGATTGGCGCTAGCTTCGATCTCACAACGAAGGCCGGCCAAGTTGTCCAGGTAAAGGTCGGCATCTCGTTTCTTAGTGTGGAACAAGCGAAGCAGAATGTTCAGCATGAGATCCCTGGCTGGAACTTTGATGCCGTCCACACTGGGACTATCGCTCTGTGGAATGCCGAACTCGCGAAGCTGACACTCTCCGGCGAGGCTGACGCTCAACGCCGCGAACTCTATACCGCGATGTACCACATCATGCTGATGCCAACGGATCGTACTGGTGAGAATCCTGACTGGCAATCGACTGAGCCATACTATGACGACTACTACGCGATCTGGGATACCTACCGAAGTTCGAGTCCGCTCCTTACGCTGATCTCCCCTGATCGTCAGCGCGACATCATCCGCTCTCTCATCGACATCTATCGCCACACTGGCTATATGCCTGACGCTCGCAGCGGCAATGACAACGGCCGAACTCAAGGAGGCTCCAACGCGAATGTGGTCGTCGCCGATGCATGGGTCAAGGGATTGAAGGGTATTGACTATGAAACTGCATTCCAAGCCATGAAGCACGATGCTACGGTACCCCCAGAAAACGCCCAGAAGGAAGGCCGTGGCGGATTGGAAGATTACAACGAGCGCGGTTACATCACACTGGCAGATGAGCGCTCCGGCTCTCGTACAGTCGAGTATGCCTATGACGATTTCGCCATCTCCGAAGTGGCCTGTGGTCTGGGCAAGACGGCCGAAGCGGCTCTCTATGCCAGCCGCGCTCACAACTTTGAGCACTTGTGGGATAAAGAGATGGCAGTCCTCGGTTTCACAGGCTTCCTTCGTCCGCGCAAACCGGATGGCTCGTGGGCCGAACCCTATCTAACGGTGCGAGGCACGTGGCCGGATTTCATGTACGAAGGTGATATATGGACTTACTCCTTGTATGCCCCGCAGGATATGCGACGGCTCATTGAGATGGCGGGCGGGACTGATCTTTTCAATCGCCGCCTCGACTTCATCTTTTCCCGTGGCCACTTTGACGTCACCAACGAACCGGGATTCCTAATGCCGGTGCTTTATAACTATGCAGGCCGCCCCGACAAATCTGCGGACATCGTGCATCTGTTGCTTGAAAAAGCCTTCACCGACTCTCGCGCTGGTATTCCCGGCAACGATGACTCGGGTGCTATGTCGAGTTGGCTCATCTTCCAATCACTTGGTTTCTATCCGGTCGCTGGTCAGGATGTTTACCTCATCAGCACGCCGAGTATCCCGGATGCCTCTCTTACTCTGGGCAATGGGAAGAAGCTTCGGATCATTGCGAAAAACCTCGACAAGTCCGGCCTGAACCACTATGTCCAATCGGTCACCCTCAACGGAGTTGAGCTTCGCAACTCCTGGTTTCGACATGCGCAGATCAAAGATGGTGGCACTTTCATTTTCACAATGGGATCCGCACCATCCGCCTGGGGACAAACCGTGCCGCCCCCTTCGATGAGCGATGCCGACTTTCATTCTTGCGTTCCTCGTGACGCGAGCCAGCAGAGTAACTGATTCGTGCTTGGCCGCTGTGGCAAACGATCAAATTTTTCCGGAAGAGAGGTGCAAACAGTTGCCGGATACTAGATTTACTGGTCACCTTGCACCCACTCATAAGTTTCTTAAACAAAAAGACGGCAGCTCAAAAATGAGCTGCCGCTTCGGACGTCAATTCGGTCTAGTGGTGAGGTGCCGCATGATGTACGGGAGCTTTTGCCGGCGTCTTCTTCGGCAAAACCACCGCTCCTTCGCTCATAGTGATCATGATGGGGCTCGGAGTATATGAGGCATATGTGCCGGTCAGAGTGACTTTTTGGCCAACAGCAGTTGCTGCTGCGATGTCATCAGCCAGTTTCTTCGCCGCAGCAGCCTGGGCCGGGGTCTTCTTCGTATCATCCGGAGCTGCCATGTTGAAAGTAAAGTCGGCTGTCTTCGACTGCACCGCATCATCGGAAACCGCCACCTTGAGTACGGTCGGGGAGGATTCGATCACAACCGCATCTGGAATCTGCACCGACTTGCCCTTGATCGTGTCCCAAACCTTAGCCGCATCCTCTGCTTTGCCATTTTGGAGAATGAACTCTTTGTCGCTGATAGCCAACGTGGATAGGTCAGGCGTCGTAGCAATCACGTTCGCCACGATGTCCGCCGGAGAAGGAGCAGGCTTAATCTTGAAGTCCGCTGGAGGGTTCAAATTGGCCTTGGCAGCGGCAACCACTGCATCATAGCCATCCTCGCCGCCATGGTACTTCTTGTAGCAAAACTTCGCCGTCGGCTCATACTGCGATTTCAGGTTGTCCGGAGCGTATGCCGCGACACGCGCGGCGTAGAAGGCACAGTTCGCAAGATCCGGAGGTGTGGACTGAAGGTAGGCCACCGCCAGAAAGAAAACATCCTGTAGGACAGATCCCGGAGTCTGGGTTGCCTGTGCCGGAACCATAGCAAGCTCCTGCTTATAATTCGTTATCGCAGTGGCCGCATCTTTCTTATTCAAAGCGGCAATTGCAATTGCGCTATAAAGGATCGGATAGGTACCGGCCTTCAATTTAGTGAAGTCGGCGTCGCTCATGTCTTGCGGCTTGGTTGCAGCAAGACCCTTCTTGGCATAGTCAGCAGCCTTATCGAGTGCCGCTTGCTTGGCTGTTGGATCGGTCGCCTGGTCTGCCTGCGCCTTTCGGAAAAAAGTTTCAGTAGTCAGGCCGCTCAAGTTATTCGCATCAACCTGAAGAAGTCGATCGGCAGCATCGAGTGCCTTTACGCCATCAAACTGGCTATATGCCGTCATCAACTGCTGCAGAACCGACGCCTTGACTGCCGACTGAGGGTAGGCCGTCAAGTATGCCTCAAGTGCTGGGGCCATCGCCTGAGGTGTGGTCTGACCGATCGCGCTGTTATACGCGTTGTATTCGGCCGGAGACATTTGGACTCCGCCGGCGGATTGGGAATTCGAACCAAGATTGACCTGGGTTTGTGCGATTGCCGGACTTGCAACCCACGCCATGCCAGCAACGGCTAGTAGAGACGCAACGACTACCTTCTTCATTCAACACTCCTCAATAAAGCTTCTCTTTCAATGTGTCACCGATGCTTCCGGGGGTCACTTGTACTTAAGACGAAGTACAACCTGATCATATTGCATCTGGCTGATGGCTTCGCCATACACGGCCCTGGGGCCGGAAGATTGAAGTGTTCGTGGCATCTCGGGATGATGATGCGGATTATAGAAACGCCGTTGCTCAAACGCAAGCTTCGATCTGGGTTTGGGGCAAGAAATTGCTTTTACGACCAATAGCCTTCGCAACATTTGCCAACTGTCTTTAATAAAGATCCTTTATTTAGAGCCTGCTGTTCTGCGAGATTCTTTTCTACTTCCTTGAGCCCATTGCCCAATAGATCGATCACGCTTAGTCTCAGGATGCGTACCTTGTCGCGGATCCAATTCGTAAACGCCGGCATACTGTTGCAACATCTACCTATTAATAGGGTTACGGACTTCTTATCCACAACCGGTAGTGTTGTGCCCGTTGATTCTGCTGGGGGACGCGACTAAAGTTGTTCTAGTCAAATATTAGGCGACGAATCCTAGCCTTCGTCCCGAGAGGTCGCATTTGCTCAAGTTAAAGAAGGTTCAGATACTCGGATTCAAATCCTTCTGTGATCGTACTGAGATCCAGCTCGCCGGAGAAGGTATTGCGGCAGTAGTCGGACCCAACGGTTGCGGCAAATCCAACATCTCCGACGCGATCACGTGGGTCCTCGGCGAGCAGTCCGCAAAGTCTCTGCGCGGCGTGAAGATGGAGGATGTCATCTTCGCCGGTACCCGCGATCGAAAGCCAACCGGCATGGCTGAGGTCTCGCTTACCCTCGTTGATCCGGAAGTGTATGACGGAGTTGGCCTCGATCCCGGGCCGGAGATCGTCATTGATGAAGCTGTGCCAGCGGATTGGGACGAAACCAGCCTGCGGCAACAAAACGCCAATGAGACCGAAGAAGCCGTTGCCGAAGCGCAACCCGGGACTCCCATCGAATCTGACGCCGGGGCACCCACCACTGCGTCGCCCACAACCGAGTCAGAGGGAACCGCCAATAACGTAGTGTTGAAAATCCGACGACGCAAGTTCGGCCGTACGCCTGTTCGCGCCGGTGAGATTACCATTACTCGTCGTCTTTTTCGTTCAGGCGACAGCGAATATCTTCTGAACGGAAAGATCTGCCGGCTTCGTGATATTCAAGACATCTTTATGGGGACGGGCCTCGGCGGGGAGAGCTACGCGATCATCGGCCAGGAGCGCATCGGTCAACTCCTTAGTTCCAAGCCGCTCGACCGCCGCGCAATCCTCGAAGAAGCAGCCGGAATTACTCGTTTCAAAACCAAGAAACGCCTCGCCGAACTTCGACTCGAAGCGGCTCGTCAGAATCTTGCTCGCGTTAACGATATTTTTGACGAAGTTACCCGCCAGATGACGACGCTGAAACGACAAGCCTCCAAGGCTGAGCGTTATAGTTTGCTTCGCGAGGAACTTCGTACCCGGCTACGCGTCGTTCTCGCCAGCCGCATGTCCCAGCTGGATATCGAGCAAGCTGCAACGGCCGAAACGCTCGCTGCTCTCGCGGTACAGATCGACGCCCAAACTGCGACCGTCGAAGCCATGGATGCGAAACACGGTGAGGGTATCCGTAACGGTTATGCACTCGATCAACAGATTCGTGAGATCGGAACCCAGGCGAACCAATCCGCAGTTGAACTCGAACGCATCGCAGCGCGCACGACAGCTAACACCGACCGAATCGCTGAACTTTCCAGCCGTCTCGCCACGAACAATGAAGATCTTGCGTCGGCTCATGAACAGTTGGCGAGCCTGTCCGGTGAGCTCGAGCAGCATCGCAACTTCCTTGAGAACGCTACGGCTGAATCCGATAACTCCCGGCAGGTCGCGCAGAGCCATCAGGCTCAGGCTCAGGAGGCTATTCGCACTGTAGCTGCAGCCGAGCAGCAGGCCGAACAAAATCGACGAACATCGATGCACTTGCTGCAGCGAATCGCCCAGACCCGCAACGAAGAGATTCAAGCTGCGACGACGCTTGCTGGCCTGGAGCGGGAAGCTGAGCGTCTTCTCAACGAATCCGAAACTGCGAAACAGGAACTCGAGACACTCGGTTTGCAGCGTGGCCAGGTTGCGCTCTCCTTCGAGTCGGTTACTGAACGCCTTAAGCGGCTTGAAGCTGAAATCGCTGAGCTACGGATCAGGCTTGAAGCCAGCCGTGCGGAAGAGTTGCAATCCAAGCGGCAGGGCGACCAACTGCGCGGCGAAGTTGCCACCCTCCACGGCCGCCGTAACTCTTTGGAAGGTCTTATCAAAGAGCATAGCTACTCCACTGATACAGTCCGCAACATCTTTAAGACCGAAACTTATAAGCACAACGCTAACGGCATGGCTGCCGTGGGTACGTTGGCTGATTTTCTCGAAGTAGATGGGAAATATGAGAGCGTTGTCGACGAATTTCTGCGCGACGAATTGAATTACATCGTCGTAAAATCCTGGGACGCAGCGGACGCCGGAATGCATTTGTTGCAGACGGACGTCAGCGGTCGGGCCACGTTCCTTGTACACCCTAATGATGCACAAGCGAACTTCGCGTTCGCTGAAGGCATGCCGAGCGCCGCTCAGACCAATATTGAAGGCATCGAGGGCGTTGTCCCTCTAAAACATTGCGTTCGCGTCCTTGATGGATTCGGCAAATCTCTCGAAGTAATTCTGCCAAAACTCCGTGAAGGTTTCGTGGCGCCGGATTCCTATACTGCGCGCTCGCTTGCTCTGTCGAATCCTCATGCCTTCTTTCTTTCGCCTTCCGGAGAGACCTTCCACAATGTGACAGTCACTGGCGGGCGCCCACGCGCACAGGGCCCATTAGCCCTTAAGCGCGAACTCGTCGAGGTGCAGCAAAAAATCGAGAAGGCCGAGCAGGAACTCGCGCAGACTGATCTTCACACCGCTGAACTCCAGCAGCAGATTGCGACGCTGAGCGCTACCATCGAAACCCAGACGGTGGAGCGACGCGATGCCGAGCGGGAGTCAGCAAACTCTGGTGCGGCGCTCCGTCAGATGGAGTCTGAGGTCGCAAGAATTGAACGCCGTCTTCAGGAGTGGGCGATCGCCAGCGAACGTAATCGCGATGCCCGGAACGCAAAAACAGATATCATTGCGCAGCGTCAGCAACAAACTGCAGCGTTCGAGAACGAGCGCGCTGGCGCAGAAACCAGTCTGGCAGCCCTTCAGGAACAACTTGATCAGCTTCGCAATCGCCGCGAAGAGCTTCAGCAGACCGCTGCCGGAGCTTCCGCTGCGCTTGCCGGCCTCGAAGAGCGTCGTCGCAATGCGCAGTCCAACTTCGATCAGACCCTACGTCTTTACAATGGCCAGAACCAACGCATCCAGCAGCTTGACCAACAACTTGCTACAGGTGCCGCAGAAAAGCTTCGCCGCGAGGAAGAAATTTCGGCGCTCGCGATTCAGCACGCCGAACTCTCTGAGATGCGGGCTACCGCAATAGCGGAGGGTGCACGCCTAAGCAGTCAAGCTGCTGAACTTCGCGGCGCGATGGAGCAGCTCGATCAACAGCTCCGGACACTTCGCCACGAGACAGAGGCGCTTCGGGAGCAGCGAGCAACTCTTGCGGCCCGCGCGGCGAAACTTGCCTCGGACATCGAACATATCGAAACCACCTGTCTCAACGATCTGGGTGTTGAAGCAGTCATCCTGCGTGAAGACCATGAGATCCAGCGCATCGAAGGCGATGCGCTACACACGGAGGAAGACGACGCTCGTGCGCTCAAACAACGCCTTGAGGCGATGGGCCCGGTCAATATGATGGCTCTCGAGGAATACAACGAGACAGTTACTCGCCACAGCTTCCTTGAGGCTCAGCGAAAGGATCTCCTCGATTCCATCGAAAACACGCAGGCTTCGATCAAGGAAATTGACGATGTTTCCCGCGCGAAATTTGACGAGGCATTCAAAGTCATCAACGAAAACTTCTCGGTCACTTTCAGCAAGCTGTTTGGCGGGGGCCAGGCTTTTATGAAGCTGACAGACACGGAAAATGCCACGGAAAGCGGTATCGACATCGTTGCATCGCCTCCGGGCAAAAAGCTTCAGAACATCCTGCTTCTTTCAGGTGGCGAAAAAGCTCTTACAGCCCTGTCCCTTCTGGTCGGCATCTTCCAATTTCAGCCCGCCCCCTTCTGCATTCTTGACGAGGTCGATGCTCCGCTTGATGAGACCAACGTTGGACGCTTCGCCAAACTGATCCACGAGATGAGCTCGTCAACGCAATTCGTTGTCATCACTCACAGCAAACGAACAATGGCCCAGGCTGATGTCATTTACGGCGTTACCATGCAGGAACTCGGTGTCTCGAAGATTGTCAGTGTCAACCTTAACCGACGCGATTCTGCCGAGAACCGCCGCGCAGTCGCCTGACATCCTCCAAGATTGACTGTTACTTTGCGCAGCTGGAGCGGTCGGTATTCGCTCCAGCGTTTTTTCCCCTGCTTCATTCGCATCAACGGAATGTCTCCGCTGAGACATTGACGACTATCCCGCTCGTACTTCTTTGAAAACCAATTACTCTACATAAGGCATGTACATACCGATTACAACCATCACCCTCTTAGTCATGACGGCAGCGATGGTTTTATTGCGGTTTTTTTGGGGGCGGGTTCCCGAACGATTGAGGTTTTTCCTCATACGAGGATCGGTTGCGATAATCATTCTGCATGCATTTTTCGAGATAACCAAATGGAGCACCACGTCTGATCGCCTGAACGTATTCATCAACTGGATGGCAATCGCGGGCTACCAGCTTATTGTTCTTCTGTTCAGCCGTCTTTCTCCCCGGTGGCTTACCGTTCCCTGTGCGGTGATTCTCCTGATCCCTCTCTTCGCGGCAAGCATCCTGCAACCACTTACGTCGCTCTTCCAGCCGGATGCTTACAAAAAACAATTTATTGGGAATCACATATTTTTTGAGGTTGTTCCATGGGCTAATGCAGAAGGAAATGCGGGTGTCGATGTTCAGATCTACTACAGCCCTCCTTTTCTGCCGTTTCTTCGCCACCGAATTCAGAATGTTCCCTTTAACAATCGGGAATGCAATTCATATGCCGCTTTTGCCATTCTTGAGCCTTCTGCAAAAATGGTGATTGGGCGATGCCCGCGATGGGGCTCCGATCCACCTCCAATATTCGACAAAATCCTCCCTCTTCGCTGAACGTCCTCCAACGTTATCTATCGAGGTGAAACTGCCAATCCGATGCCAAATGCTCTGCTCCAAACCGACCTTGGCAACCTCGCCCTTACTGCCCGGGGTAAGGTTCGTGACATCTATTCCCTTCCCGGTGACCATCTTCTCTTTGTCGCCACCGACCGCATCTCGGCCTTCGATCATGTACTAGGCAGTGGAATTCCCGACAAGGGCCGGATACTTACTCAACTCTCCCTCTTCTGGTTCGATTTTCTCAAGAGTACAGTTCCTAACCACCTTGTTACTGCTGATCTATCGGAATTTCCACGAGTGTTACACCCATATCTGAGTCAACTTGATGGTCGAAGCATGCTCGTCAAGCGAGCGAAGATGTTTCCCATCGAGTGCGTCGTTCGGGGCTACCTCTCCGGTTCGGGATGGAAAGACTATCAACAAAGCGGGGCCGTCTGTGGTATTCCATTGCCTAGGGGTCTTCGGGAATCGGATCGTTTGCCTGAGCCGATATTTACTCCTGCTGCCAAGATCCACACCGGCGGCCACGACGAGAACATTTCCTTCGAAAAAGTAGTACAAACGATCGGAATAACCCATGCCAATGCACTTCGCGACCTGACCATGGATATCTATACCAAGGCCACAAAACACGCCGCCAGCAAAGGCCTCATCCTCGCAGATACCAAATTTGAGTTCGGTCTGATTGACGGCACCATTGTTCTTGCTGACGAGGTTCTTACACCCGATTCTTCGCGCTATTGGCCTGCCGAAACTTACGATCCCGGAGGACCCCAACCCTCTTTCGATAAGCAATATGTTCGCGATTACCTCGAATCAATTCACTGGAACAAGCAAGCACCTGCGCCAGCCCTTCCTGATGAGGTCGTCTTGCGAACACGTGAAAAGTATCTCGAGGCATTTCACCTGGTTACGGGGCGTAACGAACTAATTAATAACTCAACCGTATGAATCTCTTCGACCTGTTTCTTGCTGCCATTGTGGCCTATTCCGTCATTATGGCTTTTTTTCGTGGACTGATTCTTGAACTCTTCTCCCTTGGCGGGCTGATCGCTGGCCTTCTGCTTGCATGCTGGAACTACAACAGGGTTTCTGTGTTAGTCCAGCACCTGATCAGTTCTCCTACCACTGCTCAGATCGTCGCCTTTTTCCTGATAGCCATCGGGGTAATGCTTCTCAGCGCCATCGCTGGCAAAGCTTTGAACCGTACCGCTCACGCTATTGGGCTTGGTTTCTTTGACCGCCTCCTGGGCGCCGCCTTCGGATTTGTTCGAGGGTGCCTATTTGGCGTGGCGATCCTGCTTGCTATTGCCGCTTTTCAGCCCCATTCCAAGTGGATCGAAAATTCCTATCTATCTCCCTATTTCCTTGCCGGGGCTCATGCGGTATCCTTCGTTGTACCTCACGAACTTCAGCAACAGATTCTGAGCGGCGCCGAACAGATCAAGCACAACACGCCCAATTGGATCAAACCGCTTTCGTAGAGGCACAATGACAGAGTGGTTCCGCGAAGGAATCACCAGCGAGGAATAACCTTGAAGCGCGAAATGGACGGTTTGATCACGCAGATGCACAGCGCCGGAATCCCTTACTCGGAAGCCGTTCGCCAATTCAAAAAGCGTTACATCCTCGAAGTGCTTGCGCAGCACAAAGGCAACCAGTGCAAGGCCGCCGAAGAACTCGGCATGCATCGCAATACCCTCAGCCGTACGCTTGCTGAACTGGATATGAATACGGCGCAGATCCGCAATGGAATGCGTAGACCTCCGAGCAGCGAACGTCCACGAATTCAAAGTATTGCGAGTGCCCGTTGATCACTGGCTCCGTCTAACGTGCAGTAATGAGAGTCACCCTTTATTGTCGGGCTTCAATCATGATCGGATGGGCCGCCATTTTGACGCTCTGCGGTTCGACTTTGGCGCAGTCGAGTTCTTCTACGGGTAAAGTTCCACCAGAAAAGCGCCAGGTTCAGGAAGCCGAAGAGGCCTATATTGCGGGTGCGCGCATGCTGGAGCATAACGATGTGTCCGGCGCAGAGACCCAATTCAACAAAGCAACCAAACTCAATCCCGCAAATAACGACTACGCAACCGCATATTCCATCGCGCATCAGAGACACGTTAACCAACTCATACAAGAAGCCGGCAAGGCACGACTTTTAGGCCAGAGCGAAAAGGCCGAAACGCTTCTTGCCGAAGCCCGCCTCCTCGATCCTCAAAACGCGATCAGCCAGAATCCGGCCTCCGGCGCGCTTCCAAAAGTCTTTCATCCCGAGATTGAGCCTTGGATACGCGACTCGCCTTCGATTGCAGAGGCCATTACGCTCCTGCCGACTCCCGGCTTACAGAGCTCACATGTTCGAGGCGATGGACAGGATGTTATCCACCAAGTCCTCTCCAGTTACGGTATCCGCGCAACCTTCGATGAGTCCGTGCAGCACCAAAATCTGCGCTTCGATCTCGATGATGCTCCCTATCAGCAAGCCGTGTCGATCCTACTCAACATGGCCCATCTCATCGCCGTGCCGCTTGATTCTAAGAGCGTAATTATCGCGAAGGATACTCCGGAAAATCGACAAAAATTTGAACGTCAGTTACAAGAATCCATCTATATCCCTGGCATGACCAACGAACAGATGGACGAACTCGGTAATGTCGTTCGCAATGTCTTCGATGTCAAACAGATCAATATTGACAAAAGCTCCGGAGCCCTCGTCATCCGTGCCCCGCAGGCGACACTGAATTACATTAATCTCACACTTGCCGACCTGATCGATGGGGGCAGTGAAGTTATGATCGACCTTAAGCTCTACTCGATCGATAAGACGAATCAACGCAATATCGGCGCTCAACTCCCCCAACAGGTCGGCATCTACAATGTGGCTGCTGCAGCACAAAACATTGTCAGCTCAAATCAAACTCTTGTTAACCAGGCTATCGCGCAGGGCCTAATCCCCGCGGGGGCGAGCAACATAACGATTGCTCTTGCGCTCATTGCATCGGGACTGGTTCAGAGCGCACTGCTGTCCAATACGGTGGGCTTCTTTGGCGGCGGCATCACACAAACTGGCGTCACCACCAATCAGAACCCTGCGTTCAATCTGGCGCTGACTTCGAGTGATACCCGCGCCTTGAATGATTTGCAGATTCGCGTTGGGGACAGGCAATCAGCTACCTTCCGGGTAGGCGAGCGCTATCCGATCACAACCGCGACTTACTCGAGTGGACTGTCCAACGTTTCCTCGGCGCTGAGTGGCGTGTCAATTAATGGAGTCAGCGCCACCAGCTTACTTAACGCCGCGGTCGGATCTCCGATCACGATTCCTCAAATTCAGTATGAGGACCTAGGCCTTACCTTGAAGGCGACCCCGACAGTTCAAAAGTCGGGAGCAGTCAAGATGCACATCGACCTCAAAATCGAGGCGCTTACCGGTGGCTCGGTCAACAATATTCCAATCCTTAATAGTCAGCAGTTCGCATCGGACGTTACGATCGACGATGGGGACACTGCAATGATGGTCAGCAATCTCTCCAAGAGCGAGTCCGCCAGCATCAACGGACTTCCGGGACTCGGCGAACTTCCAGGATTTCAGACTGCTACCGCGGATAAAATCACCGCGACCGATTCCAGCCAGCTCATTCTTCTGATCACCCCGCATCTTACCCGCCGTCGCTCTAATCTGACCGCTGGGCCGCGAATCGCAATCAATTTGCCAGAACCGTCGAACTAGGATGTTGTGCCACTTGGTCAGGCAATAGATAGAATTTACTTGCCTACCGCTAGCGATTCGGTAATGTTCCACTCTCGTTGACCATAGAGAATGCGCTCAGTATACTTAATAGAAGAAGAGCGGGAGTAGCTCAGTGGTAGAGTGCTTCCTTGCCAAGGAAGATGTCGCCGGTTCGACCCCGGTCTCCCGCTCCAAATAAGACCTGCCTGCGGTAAACTTCTCCTACAATTCGTCAGGGCGGAAGTCAGCCCACCAAGGCGCGGTACCCAAGTGGTAAGGGAGAGGTCTGCAAAACCTTTATGCGTCGGTTCGATCCCGACCCGCGCCTCCAATAATCAACAACTAGCGAGTCCTCACGGGCTCGCATTGTTGTCTGTGGCCGAAATTGTGGCTGGTTTTTCCCTCCGCGCAAAGGCCGAAGAGCAATAAAACGCGTCAAATATGACGGAGAAAGTGTAAGCCTTTGTCGTAAGCCCTCGGGAGGCCGGCCCCTCTTGCTGACAGGTAAATCTGTGGGGTTGCGCGCTTTTTTATCCTATAGTGCATGTGGACAGCATCCGAAGGAGCGCGGGTTGATAAATGGACCTTTTCGCCTCCAAGATCGGCCATCCAAGGGAGCTTGATCTGCGAGTTGACCAGTCGATGGAACAGGGCCAGCGGCAACAACAAGCGGGGCAGGGACTCCGTTGCTGGAACAATCGAGATTCGATGGCCAAGTGGTGTCCGTCAGACTCTCACGCATATCGCGGGGGACCTTATCACCAAGATCGACGAGCCATCCGGTTCGCAGGACTCCAATTTCAGGATCGGTCTGCATTGAGACAGGCAAACCTTCCCGCGGAGAAGGGCGGCTGGTCTTTCGTCAGACCGCTGCTGGCGATGGTTATATTTACCGTCGGCTATATAGGCGGCGCGCAGGTTCCCTCGATCTCAGGACTCGGTGTGGCGCATGCACCGACTGATTCGCCCAAACTTCTGTCAGATGCCCGGAGCATGATGGCGGCGGGAAATTTCAAGGGCGCAGAAAACGCACTGCGCACTTATCTGCTTATGGACTCTCGGTCGGGGGACGCGCGCTATCTGCTTGCTTACGCCCTGCTGCGTCAAAACAAGCCAAAGGACTCGTTGGAAGAGTACACTCGCGCAGCCGCACTACAAACCCCCACCGCCGAGCAGCTAAGAGAAGTCGGACAAGATTATGTGCTGCTGGACGATACTGCCGATGCCGGCAAGTGGATCTTGCGTTCTGTCGAGATGAATCCGGAGGATCCGGAAGGTTGGTATAGTCTCGGCCGGCTTCGTTATACTGAGCAACGATTTGGCGATGCTCTAGAGTGTTTCAAAAAGGCCATCGCCTTGGCTCCGGGAAGCGTCAAAGTGGAGAACAATCTCGGACTTGCGTACGAAGGGCTCAACCAGACGGATGACGCGGTGATTGCATACCGACAAGCGATCGCGTGGCAGGACGCCGAGCCGCCCCAGAGGGCCAGTGAGCAGCCGTTGTTAAATCTCGCAATAGTGTTGCTGCATCAGGGAAAGCTCGAAGAGGCTCAGCCGCTTCTGCTCCGTGCCGTGTTCATCGCACCGCAGGACCCGCGTATTCACGAACAACTGGGCCAGATCTACGCGCAAGAGTCCAACTATGCCGAGGCCGCAAAATATCTGGAGACGGCAACGCAACTCGACCCCAAGAGGTCGAACCTCCATTTCCTCCTGGGTCAGGCCTATCGCCACCTTGGGCGTCAGGCAGAAGCGAAAACGGAGTTCGAAACCGCAGCTCGCTTAGTGAATTCCTCGGCTGCTCGCTGAATGCTCAAATCAGCGATGTTCGCTTTATGAAAGCAGTTTTTGACGAATGGTGTTGACATTCTTTGCCAGGGTCCGATAGTTTTCTCTCTAATTAAAGTACGACCTTCGATGGATCGAACAGTACGGAATTCGATTGATTGGAAAGGTACGACCTTTGACTGACTGAAAAATCCGAGAGCCTTTTAAACATAAATCGCTACATCGACCATGTCTTTCAAAGTAATCGTTTTCTTGAGTGTCCAAAACGAAACTTTTCAAATTTCCAGCGTGGTTTTCCAGGAGAGCCTCATGCCCCGCTTCATTAAGATAATCAAGACTGTGCGTTTTACCGTCGTCTTTTTGTCGTTCCTTGCCATTTCCTTCACCAACAAAGCGGTCGCACAATCCGCCCGCGGGGCTCTCGCCGGCAGTATTACCGATCCCAGCGGTGCTGTGATCTCCGGTGCCACCATCTCGGCCACGAATCAAGCCACAGGTGGCAAGAACGAAACGAAGTCGACTTCTGCAGGCGCGTACAAATTTGCCGATATTCCGATTGGAGTCTACACAGTAACGGTCGTCGCCCCCGGCTTTGCCACGGCAACCAATACAGGCGTTCTGGTCCAGATCAATGTCACCTCTTCGCTCAATGTCACGCTAAAAACGGGCGCAGTAAACGAAGTGGTCAGCGTTGACGCAAGCGGTAATCGGGTTGAAACAGAGTCTTCCGAAATCGGCGGCACAATTTCCAATAAGCAGATTGAAGATCTGCCCCTGTCCCTCGCATCCGGTGTAGGCGGATTACGGTCCCCTGAGACCTTTGTCTTTCTGCTCCCAGGAACAACGGGTCCTGGAAGCGGCACCAGTGGAAATACCGGCAATGGCGTGTTCTTCTCAAGGCTGAGCGGTGGACAGGCCTACGGGGCTGAGGTTCTGCTCGATGGAGCAAGCATTCAGCGTAGCGAAAACGGCTCGTCCTTTGACGAGACCTCGCCCTCGATCGAAGCCCTGCAGGAGTTCAAGGTCACCACCTCGACTCCATCCGCGGAGTTCGGCCGCACGACGGCAGGAATTGAAAGTTTCTCCGTCAAGTCGGGGTCGAATGCTTTTCATGGAACCGGGTACGCGATCATCAAGAACAGAGTCTTCGACGCGAACAACTGGTTCAACAACGGCTACAGAGCCCTTAACTGTCAGGGCGTACCTGAGGTCCAATGCGCCTTTAGCAAGCCACAGGACAGCAAATATGACTTCGGCGGGACGTTCAGCGGCCCGGTCCGCATTCCCAAGGTATACAACGGAACAGATCACACATTCTTCCTCTTCGCGTGGGAGAAGTATCAGTTGCATCTCGGCAATGTAATTCAATCCACCGTGCCGACTGCCGCTGAACGCACCGGAAACTTCAGCGATATCTTAGGAAGTCCGGTACCGGGAGGAACCACAGTAGCGGGAATCCCCTACCCTGTCCTGATCAATCCTTGTACTAATCAGCCGATCTTGTATAACCAGATCTTTGATCCGAGCACGAGCGTTCAAATCTCTCCGGGCGTTTTTTGCCGCACCCCATTTCCAGGCAACGCATTCTCATCGACGAGGTTCAGTGCGGCTGCGCAAAAGTTGATCGCTGGGTTTCCCACTCCAAACCAGGCTCCAACGTCCACAGACGTCTTCGGCTACACGAACAACTATTCGTTCGCTGCCAGCGTGCCGAACATTAACACGACGTATACGATCCGCGTCGATCAGAATCTCACCCAGCGGAGCAAGATCTTTGTAACCTACAGCACACGTGAAAATTTCAAGGACACTGCCAGCCCTAGCTTTCCTCAACCATTCAACAATAATGGTTTCGTTCAGGACTTTACGACCCACTACGTTCGGGGTGGTTGGGATTACACCCTCACCCCCACGCTCTTGAACCATCTCAATCTTGGCTATAACCGGACTAACAGCATTAACCTGTCCCCAACTCTCGGATCCAGCCTGACAGCAACCTCGGCGGGTATTGCGAACGACCACTCGACGTTTTACCCAGTCCTCATCTTTCCCAGTCCCGACGCCCCTTCGACAATTGGCCAACAGCAGAATGGACAAAATATTGACAATGGCATCCGTGTCAATGACAGCGTAAATTGGCAAAAGGGTAGACACAGCTTCAAGTTCGGCGTCGATTTCCGTTATCAGCAATATTCGACTATCAATTACAACCAGGACACCTTCAATTTCTATCGCGATCAGACAGCCGGAGTCAGCAATGCCTGTTGTGGATCAGGAAATCCTTTTGCCAGCTTCTTATTAGGCGAAGTGGGTAATGGTGGGCAGACTGTCTTCAACGATCATCCACGCTGGAATTCGCACTACATCGCCGGTTTTGTGCAAGATGATGTGAAGGTGACTCCCAATCTCACGATCAATCTTGGCCTCCGCTACGACGTGGATGTGCCTCGACATGAGGCTTTGAACAGAACTTCGGAATTGAGCCTTACCGCTCCCGACGCCGCGGCTGGCGGTCACCCCGGTGCCTTGGTCTTCGGAGCAAACTGCAACTGCAACACAGCGTGGGCCGATACCTGGTACAAGGATATTTCTCCGCGTGTTGGTTTTGCCTACGTGCTTCCCGGTACAAGCGGCAAGGCGGTAATACGCGGTGGAGGGGCTATTATTTACGGTCCACTGCAATATAACGACTTCGGTGGGGCAATGGATGCCGGCTACACGCAAGGTCGCAGCTTCTTCATTAACCAGGGTCCTACGACTGGTGGAGCGTTTACTCCGGCATTTCAACTGGACAGTACAGGCGGCTCAGATCCGACAAACCGCACGGTTGGTTTTCCAAACGTTAGTTATGCCCCGAGTCTGGATCCAACACAACTTACCGCTCAAGGTGGACCGGGAAACTTTACGGCAGTTGGCGGTGAGGTGATCCTGCCCAGGGACGGCCGACCTTCAATGACAAGCAACTGGAGCCTGCAACTCCAGGACGAGTTGGCGCAGGATCTAATTTTCACCATGGGATACATCGGTCAGGTTGCCCAGAACCTGCGCTCCGGCGATCTATCGAATATCAATAATATTTCACCTTCGAACTTCACCCTCGGAGACCGTTTGAACAACCCTCAGTTTTTCATTCCGCTGGGAGGTTCAAATTTTGGGGTGAACGCTCCCTACGGAACCTTCCAGGGCAACCTGGGCCAGGCGTTGCGCCCATTCCCTCAGTACGACTTCATTCAGGGCGACTGTTGCCTGGAAAATCTTGGCCATTCTTCATACAACGCAATGGTCGTGTCGCTGGCCCGTCGCTTCCGTAATGGATTCAACCTGCAAGCGTCGTACACATGGTCGAAGACGCTCACGGACGCGGACTCGACGATTCCCTTCAGCTATGTAGCCGGCAACCAGTTGCAACAGGCACCGGGCTCCGGGAATCTGAAACTAGACAAGGCGGTAAGCGTACAGAACATTCCACAAACTTTCTCGCTGAGCTATCTGTATCAGTTGCCCTTCGGCAAGAACCGAAGATTCCTGAACAACAACAGAGCGCTCGACGTGTTGATTGGAGGATGGCAGGTCGGGGCGATTCAACGCTACCAGAGTGGTCAACCCATCAGCTTCGGTTGTACGACCGGAATCCCCTACTATCAGAACTGTATTACTTATACGAAGGGACCAGCTGCTTCCACTGGCCTCGCAAGCGATGCGTATAAGAAAGACAAGAATGGTCCAAGTGCTTTCAATGGACAATCGTGGTTTAAGCCAGCTTACCGACCGGCCGGGACGAACGGCGCGAGCGATCCTGGAGTTGCGATGGCCAACGCAGCCTTCATTGATCAAAATCGGGAGGGTACGAATTGGCCACGTCCTTTCACGCCGGGCTGCGGCACGGTCGCAGCTCCATGCTCGTTTGCTCCGTTCGCCTTTGGCAACATGCCCCGGGTGACTGAAGCTATCACTGGTCCGAACTATTTAGCGGAAGACGTGAGTTTGATAAAAGACTTTCACCTGACTGAGAGATTGACGTTCCAACTCAAAGGTGAGGCGTTCGATGTCTTCAATCGGCACCGTATGGGTCTGCCGGACCAGCAACCCGGCGATTCATCTCAGGCGATAGGATTCGGAATCCCGGGCGCAGTTGATTACGGTCCGAGGAATATGCAAGTCACCGGAAAGATCAATTTCTAACCCGTAGAGTCGAGCGCCAGCACTACATAGTTGGCCGAGGGATGAAGATCGAGAAGTAGCCCGGCACCTTGTATGGCTACTTCCTCGTCTTTCTTGCGGCTGTATAACTAAGGACAACGTTATGCAAAGGTGCTGCCCCACACTCAGGTTTCTCTTGGTACTTGCGCTTGGTGCACCTGTGGGCAGTAGACCTTTGCGAGCACAAACCTCGGATCAGCAAGCTTCCATCGTAAAACTGCTTCATTCCGGCAGTGAAGCCATGCACAATGGCAATCCTGCAGCTGCCGAGTCGATCTTTCAACAGGTGATCGCCGCTGCACCCTCCCTTTCGGATGGTTATCTAGGACTTGGACTAACCCAGCTACAGGAAGGCAAGACAGACGAGGCAAGTCGAGCGCTGAAGCGGGCCACCGATCTCAATCCAAAACTTCCAGGCGCACACATGTTTCTGGGAATCGCTCAATATCGAATGGGTCAGCTGGACCTCGCCAAAACGTCGCTGGGTGGGGAGATTGCGCTGAGCCCCGATAACACCGAAGCATTAACCTGGCTCGGAGTCGTGGAAATCGAGGCAGGTCATCCGGAAAGAGCAACAGACCCGCTTGATCACGCAGCCGCTCTTAGCCCAAAAGACGCGAACATTCTCTACTACTCCGGCAGAGCGCACAGCCTTGTTGCGGAGAATTTCTATAAACAGCTTTACGAACTGGACCCTGATTCCGCACTTGTCCACCGCGCATTGGCTGAAAGTCTTTCAGCGTCCGGACAGCCGGAGAAAGCAATCGCAGAGTACGAGGTGGCGATCCGCAAGCAACCGAACAACGCAGACCTGTATGAGTTCCTGGGAGAAGCGAACCAAAAGGTCAGCCGAAACGATGCGGCTGCCAAGGCTTATCAACAGGCAATGCAACTTAACCCAAGCAGCGTCGTTGCCCTCTACGGTCTCGGCAGCATGAAGGTGCTCGCCGGCAAACCTGAAGAGGGTGTCCCGCTGCTGCGAAAAGCGGAAGCCTTACATGCTCGCCCGGCTCCGACTGACTTCTATCTCGGGCTAGGACTCGCTCAGCTCGGTCAAACGGCCGAAGCAGTGCACTGGTTGGAGCAATCCCTGGCGAATCAGCCCTCTCCCTTCATTGAACAAAGTGCGTATTACCAGTTGGCCCGCGCCTATCAGAAGCTCGACCGCAAGGACGACGCCCAACAAGCGCTCCTCCAGTTGCAAAAGCTCAAAGCCGAAGAGGCGAAGTCGATCACCCACGCGGGGAAGGGAGCGGACTCATCTCCCGTACCTTCAATCGTGACTCCACAGCCATGAGCCTGCAATCTCTCTTTCAGCAGAAATCCCATATTGAGTCAGGAAAGAAGTGCGCTTCGATGCTACTCTCTGCGTCAGTGCTTGCTCTCGTTGCTATAGGTGCCCAGCCGCAACAAACAACACCCGTGACTACTTCGACCGCACTAGCCAAAGCGCGCGAGTTGCGGGCATCGCATCACTCCGATGCCGCCGAGTCGCTGTTACGGCCGTATCTAGTCACCCAGCCTAACGATGTTGAGGCGCTTACCTTGTTGGGGCAACTGCGCATCGATCAAGGCGATCAGGAAGGAGCAGAAAAATTGTTCATCACCGCCTTGTCTCTAAGTCCCAACTCTATCGCTCCCAACCTCGCCATGGGCGACTTACTCCTATCCGTGCACCGCAATCCGGAAGCCATGGATCGTTTCGAGACGGTTCTCGCTATTACTCCCACCAACTCCGACGCTCGGCGCGGAGAACTTGCGGCGGCAACGGAGTTGGCACTCTCCGCCCGGAGCTCTGGCCACCCCGAAGTCGCTCTGCAAGTGTTGCAACACGCTCGAACAAAGTTGACGGACGATCCGAAGCTTCTGCTCGAACTCGGAATCGAGGCAACGGAGTTGTACCTGTATCCGGAAGCAGAGGACGCTCTGAATACCGCTCGAAAGCTAATGCCAAACGATCCCGGCATTCTCTATGCGCTTGCTCGTCTGGAGACAGAACGGCAACATCTACCGGCCGCTGAAGTTGACTTTCGGACATACCTTGCCGCCCAACCCGCCGATGCCTCGGCGCACTTCGGCCTTGGTCATGTCCTTGCGATGGAACTACGAACCGACGAGGCCCGCGTGGAATTTGAGAGCTCAATTCAGCTTCAGCCCGCACAAACCGAGTCGTACTTTCAGATCGGACAAATTGAACTGGATGCTCATCGGGACGCGAAAGCAGAGTCTTTCTTCCTCAAAACGCTGGAGCGCGATCCGACGCATGGAGGGGCGCTCACCGGCTTGGGCGTGCTGGCGTTTCGAGCCAAGGATTATGCCAAGGCTGAGAGATACCTGACCGCTGCCGAAAAGACCGCTCCGAACTATGGCCCCGCACATTACTATCGTGGTTTGGCATTGGCCCACATGGGAAGGAAAGACGAGGGACAAGCGGAGCTTCGAGAAGCCACAAAACTCGGCAGCGCAAACCATTCGCCGCAGTTATCCCCACAGACTCCCTGAATCCGTTAGTTTTTTGTGTCAAGAGAGAAATCAACGAAGCTCGCGCGGGTTCCCTTTGGCCCTTGACTCACCAGGCCAAGGCGCAACCCGTGATCCCATGGTGGCAGGCCAGCGAGGCTGACCCCTTCTTTCGCCGTCGTCCATTGCTTTTGATCCAGACTGTAACTGAAAATGGCCTCTGCATTTCCACCCGAACTCATCCGCAACCAAACGACGGCGGCAGTGCCCAGTTCCGTCTGCCAAAGTTCCTCTCGCGATTTGCTTGTGATCCGGAAAATTTCTAGGCGATTTCCTTTGATTGACAGCACCAGCCTTGTTTCCGCGTCACCGATCAAGCCGAGACCGCCTTCTGCACCCCCACTTGTATTGACTCCAACAGTCGCAACGTACGCCGAAGTCATCAGAGAACGTCCAAGGAATGCCGGAACCTCGTCTGCCGAGGATTCCAATACCAAACGCCCGTTGCCGGTATAGAAAATTGGTGCATGGTCAATCGGCCACTTCCACTCCGGATCGAGAATTGGCTGACGGAAGTTATCGACAAAGGGTTTCTTCACGCCTGCTGCCTCGCCAAGCAGTAACCCTCCACTTGGACCATGCCCCGAGTTGATCGTTGGCCATCCCTTTGAGTCCCAATCGATAGCATCGAGCACTGACTCTCGTCCCAGGGACACTGCGCCCACCGCAGGATACGCGTGGTACAGAAAATAGTCTCTACCGGACGGAGTCTCGACCGTCGTTCCATGGCCGGGACACTTCCATGCGGCGTTAGGACGGATGATGGGATTAGCCGGGTCCTTCTCCCAGGGGCCAAAGAGCTGATCTGCGCGGGCAACGCCTTCAGCGTAGTGGCAGGCAGCACCACAGCAGGCGTTTCCGGCATAAAAGAGGTAGAAGCGTCCTGCATGGCGGAAGACATAGGGTCCCTCAACGACTCCGCCCTCCCAGCTTGCGGGATCATTGACGATGAGCTGGGTCTTGCTCCCGATCAGGTGGAGAAGATCCCCGCTCAGCTGCTGCGCCCAGATCGGCGTAGGCTTGCCTTCCGAATTGCCGTCCTCTTTCCAGATCAGGAACGGCAGTCCGTGTTCGTCACGCACGAACGACGGATCTATCGAGCCGTCCGGTTGGCATAGGATGGGCCCATGATCGGTGTAGGGACCTGCTGGGCCCGCTGCGGTCGCAACCGCCACACAAAGCGGGCCACCCCGCTTGCGGCCAACGTAGTACACCAACACGCGTCCGTGATCAACAACCAACTCCGGTGCCCAGAAGCTTCCGGAGGCCCACTCTGGCGTATGCGAAAATACAGGCCCAGCGGCTATCCAATGGCGAAGATCAATGGAGTGGTAAAGGGGAAACTCGGGCGCCCAGTTACCCGATGTACTCGTTGTCCAGTAAACGTCGCCAATGCGCACGATCGTGGGATCAGGATGGTCGCCGGGAAGAATCGGATTCTGTGCGAGGATGTGGTTTGAGGCACCAATCAGACAGAGGAAAAGCGTTATTGCTGGGAGTCGTAGCGAGCCAAGTGTATTGACCGGTTTAATATCGAGCACCTTCCTAGTGTCTGAAGCCATTGATGAAGTAAATTTGGAATAGCCTCATACTTCAAAACTCGAGCTCCTAGTTCGTGACGGGAATAGCACCGAGCAGCGTTGCATTTGGATAGTGGTCTCCTTCTATCCTTACCTTAAGTTTGCCTGCACCGCCGATGGCAGCACACGACGCATTACCGAGATGCTCGATTTCGTCAAGAAATTCATTCCATCGAGCGTCCATTATCTCGATACACCCGAGCGAACCACCGACTCCGCCTTTGTTCCTGTCAGGGCCTTCGTGAATATAGAACCCTTTGTGGGGCAAGAGTACCCAAGCTCCCACGCGACCAGCGCCGGCGAAACTGTGTGGACTGTAGACTGGCTTCCAACTCGGCGCACAGATGCGAGGATGGTACAACCCCGCATCACACCTACGCGTAACGGGCGCTGGCCACTTGTGGTTGTTTTGCATTCCGTATCGAACAGCTAGATAAGTACCGCCCCCATCGACTTTTACATCGTATGCCGGAACCTTGTACACCACTGCGCAGGTCTGACCTAAGCCGTCCACTATGGTCTGTAACCCAGATTCGTGGCTGAATGGAACGATGCCGGCAAATTGATTTGTATTGGAGGTGATTGTTACGTTAACCTTGTTTATCATCTCAATCTTCCTCAAATATTCGGTCACTTCGGGCACTCAGCAATTCGCTTGGCGAAGAGATGCACTGTATATGTTTGATTTCCCTCTTTGAACTGGCGAAACGACTCAAATTCCATATCGTTTTTGAGGGTAACGGTAGATTTGCCCATTGAACGGCCGAACGTCCGAAGATCGCAATCAGCAATGATTTCCCAAGTATTTTCTGAAGTGCGCTTCGAGATATAGGCACAACCGCTCTTCTCAATTTTGGCGTGCGAACTGCCTGCCCAAGATTTGAAGATTGATTCGGGCTCCCCGCACAATCGAATCTTTATTCCGGTAGCTTCGGTCTTCTTTCCAGACGGAAGCATTCGCGTTCCCGATTCTTCCCAAATTCCGGTTCTTACATGTGGCCAATCGTTTTGAGCCCAAATACCCGAGCCACTTGCGAACATGAGCAGCATAATCAGCCGAGGCGGGACGTATAGCGCGCTCATAATCACCCGATCGTAGATAAGGAGAGAAATTAGCAAAGTAATTGGGGAAGGTCAACAGTCAAATTTGGTAAATCGCCGTGCATTTAAGTCATCTGTCGAGAAAAAAGCACGAGAGTCCTAGTGGCGCTCCGGAGATCGGGCATTGCTTCTAATCCGACCATCCACCTACGCGCGTTTGCCTCTCGGCTGATGGTCCCTGTTCCCGCAGAACCGGACATCCATTTGCTGCCTCAAGCTCCGAAGAGCCGTCGCAGAAGATTGAGTTTGTGTTCTCTGCCAGTCCCGAAACAATGCGAAGTGAGCCTCAAGAGTTTCCTCCGGTGCCCGGGCGATTTGCTCCAGGACCTGGCAGCCTGCGCATCGAATGATCTTGTTTTGTTCTTCCTTATCACGAAGGTTTTCAAGCCATCCGATCTTGCCCTCCGGGTGGACATGACCAGCTGCATCCTTCACGGAACAGCTGATCGTCTTCTTGTGAAGATCCAGTCCGATGTAATACATATCGTCTCTGAGCAGCCACGGAGGTTGTTCTCTGAATCAGCTTCACGGCGGAGTTCAGCCTTTCGCAACACCTCGTACTCCTCCTCGACCTAGCATTCAAACAGTGCATTCATCGACTCCGATCGGGAGAGGTGTACTCCGTGACATGGAGTGTCAGATGCGTCGAGCCGTGTGGTCTCGTTGATCGCAGTTGGAAACGAGTTCCATTGTAGTGCTTTGCGTGCACCGCTCCGCCTGTTCGGCGTGTCTTAGCGAAGAGATGATTGTGCCATCTCGAGGATCGTGGACAAATGATCACGGATGTGAAGGAAACAATCGTGCCCAACTTTTGTGCGTGCCGACGAGCCTCACTCCCATCCAGCTCATACATTTTCCGACTGACATTTGAGTACTGACGTCCGTTCGCTGACGGCCATCCGCCTCATGAAACCCAGCGTAATCATTAGCAATACCAAACTGTGCCCATCTACAACTTTTTGGTCCCCCTGTGCACATGACGTGCCATACCGCGAAATTATCCGCCAAGTGATGATGCTTTTGGTAAAGAAATTTTCCCTAAATGGAAGATACCTCTGGCCCAAAAAGCAATGACGTCTTGAAAGCGTGCACGACTGCAAAACCGTGGAAAAATCTGAGTTTTTCCCACTCGAAACATTCCACCGAATTGATTTATCCGACCACTGATTTAGGTATTTCGGGGATTCGTAAGCCATTCACGAGTTCAACAAGGTTCTTCAAAACCACCGTTCAGAGGTCTTCGTTGAGAAACCTACCGTGGTTCTTGAAAAGACGAATACCAGTTCGCTGCATCAGTCGAAAGGTTTAGAAATGCCTGCATTTATGAAGCGTTACCGGAGTACTGTCTCATCGCTCCGTTTCTGCCGCCCAGTGTCATTTCCAGAAAATACTTTGAACGATTTCTGGGTCCTTTTTGCCGTTGCAAAAAGCCTGTTTTCCTTGAGTCGTGTTGGGATGGCAAATTGTCATGAAGCAATTGCGTTGCCACAAATATCCTGCGACAACAGTTCAGTATTAAACTTCTCTCATCAAACGGGGACTCGCCAACGAGCGTGCCGTGCAAAAAACTCTTTAACTTACCTAAGTGCAGTTTTGGTGCTTGGAATCTCCTGCGCAACTGCATTGGCGCAGACTACGACAACTACTTCGCTTACTGTGTCTCCGGCAAGTGGGGGCAATGGCTCTGTTTTCACAATGACAGCCACTGCGAAAGCCGGATCGACTCTAATGACCGGTGGAACCGTCTCATTTCGTGATACTTACAATGGCGTCACTCAGTTACTTGGAACCGTCCAGATCCAGTCTGCTCATGGAACCCGAGGCAACGCCGTTCTTCATACACAGCTGGGTGGAATCGGTACTCATTCCATCGTGGCTACCTACAATGGAACGCCGTCATATGCGAACAGTTCCTCATTATCTGCGAATGCAACTGTTACTGGGCTCTATTCCACGACAACAAGCTTGGCGCAGATAGGGGGAACTTCAGGTAATTGGTCGCTTACTGCGACAATCGTTGGTTTAGGGGCGACGACTCTTTCTCCAACTGGAACCATTTCGCTCCTCGACACGAGTAACGCCAATTTACTTTTGGGAAGCGGAGTTCTTGGCTCAGGAACTGCGGGATATCAAATCGCGGGCGCAAGCGGTTCGCCGGTTGCCGTCGGAAATAAACCATTAAGTATCGTCGCAGGCGACTTCAGTGGTGACGGTTTTGTCGATCTTGCTGTACTCAATGGCAATAGTCAAAACATAAGTATTCTCAAGGGGGATGGAACCGGCGCTTTCACCGCGCTAGCGGCGAAACCAACAACTGGCAATACTCCTGTCGCTATTGCTACGGCAGATTTCGATGGAGACGGCGATTTGGACTTGGTCGTCGCAAATTCTGGCGAACAAACTATCAGTTTTTTTAGTGGCAACGGGAATGGGGCATTTAGTACCCGGGTTTCCTATTCCGTCGCTCCGCTCACTTCAATCACAGCTATCGCGGTCGGAGACTTCAATGGCGATGGCATTCCTGACATTGCCGTAGCTGGAAGTCCCGGAACGGGCGGCGCAGTAGTCATCATGCAGAACAACGGCAGCGGTGTATTCACGAACGTGACGTCCGCAGGTATCGTTGTTGGAACTGCACCGTCATCGATAGCGGTCGGTGATTTCAATGGGGATGGGTTTCTCGATCTCGCTGTCGCAAATAAGAGCAGTAACTCCGTCACCATCTTACGCGGCGATGGTAGTGGTACAAATTTCACTTCGTCGACTATTACCGTCACCAATGGGTCAAGTCCGAGCGCGGTCGTTGCAACTGATCTCGATGCAGACGGACGTCTCGATCTGGTCGTTGCTGAAAGTAACAACAGCAGACTCGACATTTATAAAGGAAATGGTAACGGAACCTTCACGTTTCAAAGAAATGTTTCTACTGGAAATACTCCAACATCGATCGTTGCCGGTGATTTCAATACCGACGGCCATATCGACCTTGCAGTTGCTAATGCCAATTCAGCTACAGCAAGCATTCTGCTTGGAAATGGGGATTTTACTTTTCAGGCGCAGAAGACGTCTCCTACCGGTACAAGTCCCATTTCGATTACGTCCGGCGATTTTAACGGCGATGGAAACACGGATGTCGCTGTCGCCAATAACAATAGCAACAATGTCAGCATTCTGCTCAATCAACTAACGGACACTACAACCGCTTCCTTTACAGGTATTGATGTCCCAGGCAGCGGGAGTAATCACAATGTTGAAGCAACATACCCCGGGGACGGCAACTTCAATCCAAGTACGTCGTCGACTATAGCGCTGGGTTCAACGAAGATTTCGACGTCGACTTTGCTGAGCGCGAGTACGACTACTCCGTCCTTCGGACAACAGGTAATCCTCACCGCAACGTTGGTCCCTTCACTTGTGGGTGCACTTACCCCGACCGGTACTGTCACGTTCAAAAACGGAGCAGCAACGCTCGGGACGGCAACAGTCTCGGGCGGAGTCGCAACTCTCAACGTTACTTCCCTTACCGCTGGAATTCATAGTCTCACTGCAACGTACGCGGGAGATACCAATTTTGTCACCAGCACATCGCCAGCGCTTGGCGTAACAGTCAGCAAGGCAACGCCGGTGATCACATGGCCCACACCAAGCGCGATTACATATGGAACTCTCCTGTCGAGTTTGCAACTGAACGCGTCGACGACTGCAGCGGGCACATTTGCCTACAATCCTGCCCCTTACACTTTGTTGTCGGTGGGTACATATACCCTGAGCACTACCTTTACACCGACAGATTCGACGGACTATACGATTGCGACGGCCAGCGTAACCCTCGTCGTCGGTCAGGCAACTCCACAGATCAACTGGCCCACACCTGGACCGATCTCTTTCGGCACAGCATTGAGTGGGATTCAGCTTGATGCGACCGTATCCGTCTACAACATAGTCCCGCTCTCTTCTTCCTACAACGTCACCGGAATTTACACTGACGGTTCAACCTTCGGTGTTCCACCAGGGGGATTTGATGGAACCGGTGCTGCCTACTCTTCCAACCTGCTGGGAAGCTCGGTCACATGGAATAACATCACCTACCCGTTAGGGCCTGCCAACGCGCCCGACGCTGTTGCTAATACCACCGTCACACTGCCGGCGGGGAAGTATGCCACACTTAATTTGCTTGGCGCGCTCGTCAATGGCAACGTGTCGACCGCGAGTACGTTCGTCGTTACGTACACCGATGGATCCACGACAACAGTGTCACAACAACTGAGCGATTGGGTCTTCCCATTGAACTATTCGGGTGAGAGTGTAGTCACCTGCGTTCCCTATCGCAACAATTCAAATGGAACGAAAGATGCGCACCTTACCTGCGTCTTCGGCTATCAAATAGCGCTTGACAGCACGAAAATAGTTCAAAGTATCACTCTTCCCGCAACAAGAAATAATGTATTTCTTGCCATGGCGCTTGTCTCTCCAACCGTGCCAGGCACTTTGGTTTACACTCCACCTGCCGGCACCGTCCTCTCCCCGGGGGTCAATACTCTTTCCACAGTATTCACTCCGACTGACACAACAGACTTTACAAGTGCGACCGGAAGCGTACAGGAGCTAGTTAATCCAGCAAATACTGTTAACATTGTCTGGCCTACACCAGCCCCGATCACTTATGGAACAGCGCTTAGTTCGACACAGTTGAACGCGACGGCCCAAACAATCCCGGGAACAACATCCGTTTCACTCTCCTCTTATTACCGTGTCAACGCATTTCAAACGGACGGATCCGTCTTTTCGACAGGAGGATTCGACAATAATGGAAATGCTTTTTCGGCTAACCAACTAGGAACTTCCCTTGTTTGGAATGGGCAGACATATTCTCTTGGCCCAGCGAACCTGCCAAGCGCTGTTTCGAGCACAACGATTGCACTGCCTCAGGGGCATTTCTACGAAATGACATTGATTGGCGCGGCAACCACAACTGGCCAAACCAATGTATGCTTCACGCTAAATTTTACCGACGGGACGAGTGGCACCGGATGCTGGGCGATGAGTAGTTGGACCCAATCGGCAAACTACCCCGGCGAAACTATCGTTTCTACCACTCCATACCTAAATACCGGTAGCGGAGGGCGGACGAATGGGAACGTCAATTTATATGGTTATCAGATTCCCATTGAAGGCTCGAAGGTTGTTCAAAGCCTCACACTGCCGAATAACCGCAACATTGTTATTGTGGCAATGTCGCTTACCAATTCTGCGACACCGATTACAGTACCAGGAACTTATGTTTATACCCCGCCGGCAGGAACGGTCCCGAATGTTGGAACGGTTCCGCTTAGTGTCTTGTTTACTCCTACTGACACGAACTATCAGCCGGCAACAGCAACCGTCAATCTAGTCGTAAACAAGGCTCCGCTTGTCGTCACCGCGAACAACGAAACCACCGTCTACGGCACAACGAGACCGCCTTACACCTATACGATCTCTGGATTTGTCAACGGGGATACGCAAGCCACCGCGACGACTGGTGCGCCGTCCTTAACGACGACACCCGCAACGCCCACCCTTCCGGGAACCTATCCTATTACTGCTGCTGTGGGCACACTGACAGCAGCGAACTATTCGTTTTCCTTTGTCAACGGAACGTTGACGATTACCAAGCCAACCCTGACGGTTACTGCAGGCAATGCCAGCCGCGCATACGGAGCTGCGAACCCCACCTTTTCCGCCTCGGCCACCGGTGCCGTCAACGGCGATACCTTCACTTTCACGGAGAGCACGGTAGCTACACCCTCTTCACCTGTGGGTACATATGCTATCGTCCCAGTTGCCTCGGGTGCTAACCTCGCCAACTACAATGTCGTCTACGTCAACGGAACCCTCACCGTAGGGCAGGCCACCCTTACCGTGACTGCGGCCAATGCTTCGCGCGCCTACGGTGCTGCTAACCCGACCTTCTCCGCCTCGGCCACCGGTGCTGTCAACGGCGACACCTTCACCTTCACCGAGTCGACCACCGCAACCACCAGCTCACCGGTCGGAACCTACCCGATCGTTCCTCTCGCCTCGGGCGCAAACCTCGCCAACTACACTGTCGTCTACGTCAACGGAACGCTCACCGTCGGCAAGGCCGTCCTCACCGTTACCGCCAACAACCAGTCGATCGCGTACGGTGCGGCTCTGCCCACCTACACCGCCACCATCACCGGCTTCCTCAACGGAGATACT
>Ga0206920_1056_pt1 | contig 33013 bp, 36 predicted proteins | sample Alteio_BWOrgHeat_65_FD_152934 | JGI IMG/M metagenome (GOLD analysis project Ga0206920, IMG submission 152934) | Enriched cells from forest soil in Barre Woods Harvard Forest LTER site, Petersham, Massachusetts, United States -... | ecosystem: Environmental > Terrestrial > Soil > Temperate forest >...
TGCCGCCAGCCTTTTCCACCAAACGCACGGTCGCGGCCGCGGTTCCGCCGGTGGCCAGCACGTCATCCAGCACCAGCACCTTCCCGCCCGGCTTCACGGCATCCTGGTGAATCTCCAGAGTGTCTTTGCCATATTCCAAGTCGTAGGTTTCTTGATGGGTCTTGTAAGGCAATTTACCGGGTTTGCGCACAGGCACAAAAGCGACGCCCAGCTTAATGGCCAAAGGCGCACCGAAAATGAACCCACGGGATTCCATGGCCACAATCGCGTCCAAGTTTTTAGGTTTGTAGCGTTCGGCTAACTGATCAATGACATAGGTAAAGGCTGGCGGGTTCTGCAGAAGCGGCGTGATGTCTTTAAAGACAATGCCTTTTTTGGGAAAGTCGGGAATATCACGGACAAAGCTTTTTAAATCCATGGAAGATCCTTAGGTCGTTTTGTGGCTGGAGGGGGCGTGAAAAAGGTGTGGCTACCGGCCGATGACGCTGGGAATCTTACTCAAATTCGCCTAAAAGTTCACGATATTCTTCTTTTTGGGTTTTCATCAGACCGCGGATTTTTTGCAGGGCCTTCTCTTCAATCTGGCGAATTCTTTCGCGGGTCACACCCAAAATGGTACCGGTTTGTTCCAGGGTGCGGGGTTGATCCTCGTCAAAACCAAAGCGCATCAAGATGACCTTTTGCTCTTTCTCATTCAGTTCAGAAATCAGTTTCTTTAACTTTTCAGAACGCAATTGGCCGAAGATGTTTTGTTCGGGTGTGCAGACATTTTTGTCTTCAATAAAGTCACCGATGGATTTGGAATTGGAGTTGTCGCCGACTTGAATTTCTAACGAGATGTTCTTTTGGGCCAGGCGCTGCAGCTTGTAGATCTTTTCGTATTTCAACTTAGAAGCTTTCGACAGTTCTAACAGGTTCGGTTCCCTGCCAAATTTGCGGGTCAGTTCACGGAAAACTCTTTCCATGCGGTTAATGTCTTCGGATACGTGAACCGGCACGCGAACCGTGCGGGAATGGTTAGAAATGGTGCGGGTAATCGCCTGGCGGATCCACCAGGTGGCGTAGGTGCTAAATTTGAAACCGCGGCGCCAGGAAAACTTTTCGCTGGCTTTAATCAGACCCAAATTGCCTTCTTCGATCAAATCTTGAAAGGCCAGGCCCTGGTTAGAATATTTTTTAGCGACGTTAATGACGAGGCGAAGATTGGCAGAAACCAGATGCTGCTTGGCTTCCAGATCGCCCTTTTCAATGCGTTTGGCCAGCGCTACTTCTTCGGCGGCCGTGAGGAGCTTCACTTTGGCGATTTCACGGAAATAAAGTTTGATGCTGTCAGTGGTGACGTGGTCATTCACCGTAGCGGAGACGAACTTAACGGTTTTTTTAGCAGCGGCTTTAGGAACCAGCTTGATCACCGGGGCGGCAATGGAAAGCGTGGGCGGTTGATGTTTGGCTTTTAATTTCAAATTACTCTTCTTGGCCATGACTACCCTCGAATTTCAAATGTTTTTAAAACTTGCTCCGTCCGGAACCATTGGATGTCGACCTGCTCGACCCGGCTTCCAACGCTTCCTGTATTGATGTAATGCAATAACCGTTCCAAATCTGGTATGGGCCCAAATGCTTGTGTTTCCACACTTCCTTCGGGTAGATTTCGAACCCAACCCGTCAGATTTAAGTTGTCTGCCTGATTTTTAACGAAAAAACGGAAGCCCACACCCTGAACCCGGCCATGAATTATTGCGGTAAAACCGTTAACCATTGGGCTTTTGCTCCGTAAATTTAGCGGACAAAATGATGTCAGTTTTTTGAATTATTGAAGGTGAATCTGACTATGGGGTTAGTCCAAAAGGGGGTAAAACAGCTGAAAAATGACCTGGTTTGTTGATACCGGCCGACCAAAAATGGTCGGGGCGGCAGGATTTGAACCTGCGACCTTTTGCACCCCATGCAACTGCGCTACCGAGCTGCGCCACGCCCCGAGGGTATCCAACAATGCGGCTTGCTAGCCGACCAAGCCAGAATAGTTTTCTGGTCGGGGTGAGAGGATTCGAACCTCCGACCCCTTGGTCCCGAACCAAGTGCGCTAGCCGCTGCGCTACACCCCGTCCAGAAAACCACGAAAAATCAGCGAAAATGCTGCTTTTCCGAAAGGATGGATACTATAGGCGAAATGATAAGCCTGATCAAGAAACAAAAGCTATTTCACAAAAACCGTGAAAAACCAATTTACCACCAAGACACCAAGACACCAAGTGAGGCAAACATTTTGATTTTGACCAATTTTAAACCCACATCGCCTCGCGACTTTCTTGGTGTCTTGGTGCCTTGGTGGTGAAAATTGTTTTTTAGGTGTTAAGAGAGGTTATATTTTTTCAACAGGTTCTTAGTGGCTTCCATCAAGCTTTTCAAATCTTTCACTTTTTGAACGTCCACCTTGGGTTTCGTTTCCGGTGCAGAGGCAATCACTTCGGCAGCGGCAGCTGCTTCTGTTGGCGTTTCGGCGGGCTTGGTCTCCGGTACGACGGCAACAATGGTCGAACCATTGAAAGCCACCAATCCCCCATTCGCTTCCAACTCATCCAGCTTTTGAAGCGCGCCGGCGATGGTGTACTTGTCGTCATATAAGAGCTTCTTAATGGTAAGAGCGACTTGAATGTCTTTAGGGCGGTAGGTGCGTTGACCCGTGAAAGACTTTTGCGGATTAAGTTTTTTAAACTCGGTTTCCCAATAGCGCAACACATAAGCTTTCAGCTGAAGAATTTCAGCCACCTCGCCGATGCTATAAAAAAGCTTCTCGTCATTAGACATAATCACTAACCCTTTAATTTATTCTTTAACATCTGGCTCGGTTTAAACACTAAAGCTTTGCGGTTACCCAAAGGCACCGCTTTACCCGTCTTAGGGTTGCGGGCCATACGCGATTCTCTTTGGCGCCACTCCCAAGATCCAAAACCAACCACCGAAACTGTTTTTTGAGCCTTTAAAGCTTTGACGATGCTGTCGAAAAAAGTGTCGACGGCCGCGTTAGCTTGGTTCTTGGTAAGGCCAAGCTTGTTTAAACTTTTCACAATCTCACGTCGGGTCAAACATACACCTCAATCTTATTAACCACGGAGTACACAGAGTTCACAGAGTTAAAATCAAACACCATGGGTTAAACAACCAATCTTTTAATACCGTATTTCATAGACTTGACGTTGAAATTAACCAATAAACCAATTCGGTGTCCGGTCAGTTTCAAATACGTCAATAACTGCGCCTCGTGAACAGGCTTTATGTCTTCAACCGTTTTTAACTCAACAACGACTGATTTCTCCACCAGCAAATCTATCCTAAAACCCACATCTAGCTTTACGTCTTTGTAAGTTACCGGAACCTCAACTTGGCGTTCAACCTTCACTCCTCTAGTAACCAATTCATGGGTCAAACAGGCTTCATAAGCACTTTCGAGCAACCCAGGCCCCAACTGTGTATGAACCGCATAAATCGAATCAACAACGACACCTGACGTTTTGTTATCTAAACCCGAACCAAGGGCATTTTTCTTTATCGGTTTCAAACTCTGTGTACTCCGTGAACTCTGTGGTTAAAAATCTTTTTCAGACTTGGCCGAACGACTTAACAAACTCTTCACCGCATCCTTCGGGCTTTTGCCGTTGAAGAGAACCTGGTTCACTTCTTCAATGATCGGAACATCTACTTTAGCTTTCTGTGCCAAAGCCAAGGCGCTTCTGGCAGTTTTTGCCCCTTCAGCTACCATCACTACTTCGCCTAAAGCAGCCTCTAAAGAAGTTCCCTTCCCTAACTTTTCACCCAGTAGGCGGTTGCGGCTGTGACGGCTAGTGCAAGTCACTACCAAGTCACCCATGCCAGCTAAACCGGCAAAGGTAGCAGGCTTCGCGCCCAGAGCCACACCTAAGCGGGTCATTTCGTGAAGACCGCGGGTCATCAGGGCAGCTTTGGCGTTGTCGCCTAAACCCAAGCCGTCGGTGATGCCGGCGGCGATGGCGATGACATTCTTTAAAGCCCCACCCAACTCAACGCCTACTAAATCGTCCGAGCTATAAACCCGAAAGTAGTCGGCATGAAAGGCGCTTTGAACAATGCCCGAGGTAACGGCATCGGAGCTGGCAGAGACAATGGTGGTGGGAAGCTTTTTGAAAACTTCTTCGGCGTGACTGGGGCCAGATAAAGCTGCAATTGAAGGTTTATTTTTCAAGTTTTGCTTTAACACTTCGCTCATGCGTAGATGAGTGTCCTCTTCTAAACCTTTAGCCGCACAGGCTACCCAAACGTGTTCAGCAATATAGTTAGAGGCCTTGGCCGCCGTGCTTCGAACCGCTTGAGACGGAACCACAAAGGTCACGCCCTCAGCTCCCTTCAGCGCCTCTTCAATGTTGTGAGTCACCAGAACGTCGGCAGGTAAAGACGCTCCCGGTAACAAGGCGGGGTTCTCGCGAGTCTCAACCAACTTGGTGGCCTGGGCAGGGTTATGCGCCCAAAGGGTGGGCGTGTGACCAGCGCGCTTTAAATGAATCGTTAAAGCGATACCCCAACTTCCCGCACCTAAAACACATATCTTCATTGAAATTCTTCTTTCAAAACCAAGGCTTTCACCAAGGCTAATTTACCACGGAGTACGCAGAGTTCACAGAGTGAGTCTTTCGGGTTAAAGCAAAGAAGCTTTGCCTTTGTCGCACTCTGGGAACTCTGTGTACTCCGTGGTAAAAATGGGGGTTTTACTTCTTTTTCTTGCCGATTTTGTTTTCTGTGCCCTTAAGAATGCGCTGAATGTTTTGGCGGTGGGTCCACCAAATCATCGCGGCGGCAAACAACGCCAAACCTAAGTACCAGTAGTCTAGCCCGTGTTGAAGATATTCATAAAGAGTGAAAGCAGCCATGGTCGTAACACCCAAAAGGCTACCCACGGAGATCATGCGACCAATTGCCAAGGCAATTAAAAATACGATCAAACCCGCCGTACTTTCCATGGGTAAAAGACTAAAGAAAACCCCGACACTGATGCCAATCCCCTTCCCTCCTTTGAAGTTCAGGAAGACCGAGAAGATATTGCCAAGCAGAGCGACCACGCCGGTGAGCACCAGAGTTTGACTGTCATTAGGATCAAAGTAACGAGCGATAGCTACCGCCAGGGCGCCTTTGGCGATATCCAAGACCAAAGTCAAAATGCCCCACTTGGCCCCAGCCACACGCCACACATTGGTCATACCAATGTTGCCGCTGCCCTGAGTGCGAACATCAACACCTTTGACCCATTTGACCAGCAGGTAACCGAAGGGGATGGAGCCTAAAAGATAGGCTGTCACTAGGATGGCAATTTCTTTTAAGACGTCAGTCATTACAAACCTCTTTCAAGTCCTTGTAACTATGATGAACGCAGATAAACGCTGATGAATTTTTTGTGCAAAACAAATCTATTTTAAAGTCGTTATCGGCGTTCATCCGCGTTCATCATAGTTCCAAAGCCGTTGGTTACCTGTTCTTGTCGTTCTTATCTTTGAAGTCGCCGCGTTTTTCGCGCTGCTTTTTCTTGCGCTTGTCGGCGTTCACGTCAAAGTTACGCTTGTATTGTGAACGACTATGTTCTTTTTTATCAACCTTTTGTTTAAGTACCAACTGCATGGGGGTGCTGGGCATATCAAAGGCTTTGCGGATTTCCGCTTCTAAATAGCGCATATAAGACGGCGTGGCGCTGCCGGGTTGGTTGGCGAATATCTCAAAGGCCGGCGGGTGGCCCATGCGTTGGTAGCCATAAAGAAGCTTCAGGCGATGGCCGTTCTTGTAAGGCGGGTTCTGTTTGCTCACGGCGTCTTGAAGCGCCAAATTCACCTTGCGGGTCGGCACCTGGCGGCAGCTTTCCTCGTAAACGCTATAAGCCATCGGCAACACACGGTCCAAGTTCAAACCCGACTTAGCGGAAATAAACATGACCGGGGCAAAGTGAAGGTAGCGTAACTGGCGTTTGGTAATGCGCTCGGCAGTAGCCTGCTCAGCCGCCTTGTGATGAATGTCCCACTTGTTGATCAACACAATAACCGGGCGGAAGGCTTGAGAGATCAATTTGCTGATCGTCACATCCTGATGCGTAATGCCCAATTCCCCATCCACAATAAAGATGGCCACCTGGCAGGTTTGAAGTTCGTAAAGGCTCTGCTCGACGCTCATTTGCTCAATGTTGGTGTCTTGCTGTTTGTTCAAGCGAATACCGGCGGTATCGACCATCACCAAAGGATTCTCTTCAGTTTCAATAATCACAGGGATTGCGTCATGCGTCGTACCCGGTAGGTCATCCACAATCAGGCGCTTCTCGCCCAAGATGGCGTTCACTAAAGAACTTTTGCCCACGTTGGGCTTACCCAAGATAGCTATACGAAGAAGCTTTTCTTCTTTTTCGCCTTCCACGTGCGGCTTCGCGGGAGACTTTTCTAAAAAGTCAGTCACATCATCTAAAAAGTCATCCACCCCAATGCCGTGCTCGGCCGAAATGGCATAAATTTTTTCAAAGCCCAACTGCATAAAGTCGGTCATCATTTCGTCATTTTTTTCGTAGCGGTCAGACTTGTTCACCAAAAGCCAGGTCGGCAGGCCGTACTTGCGCATGTTGCGGGCAATCATTTCGTCAGCCCGGGTCACACCCTCAATGGCATCCACCACAAAGAGCAAAGCGGATACTTTTTTGATTTTGCGGTCAATCTGCTCCCCTACTTTTTGAGCGATCGATTCTTTTTCGCCCGGTACCCAGCCGCCCGAGTCCGTAATGGTCAGCAGCTTTCCATCCCAATTCAGTTCTTGGCTTTTAAAGTCCCGGGTAGACCCCGGTTGATTGTCGACGAGAGCCAGGCTTTTGCCGGCTAAACGGTTAAAGAGGGTCGATTTGCCCACATTCGGGCGACCAACAATGAGAACTTCAGGTACAAAGGCCACGAAAAACTCCTAGATAGTATTGGGGTGGATTTTACAGGAAATCGGGGGTTATTGGGGATTTAAGCCATTCAAAGAAAGGACAACTTACAGAACAATCAGTAATAGTTATTACTTACAGCGCAACTTATCCTTTCGTCTCTTTTTCTAAAAGACCTTTGATTGTGGTTATTCCCACAAATGCTTCTTGCCGTATGTTTCCCCAATCCCCCCTAAGATTGGCACCAACTGTATTCCAAACACCGGTTTGATGAGGTTGATAACTATATTCTGCCCACAGTTCCAGGTTTCGACTTATTTTTTTAACTAGTAACCTCAGATCGGACAAAGATGAAATCAATTCCGCATTATCCAAATAATCTATTTGATCTCTGACCGTGTCTTCCAAGATGTGTGTTTCGATAAAATATTCGGTGTACGCCGCAAGATTTAGATTATCAATTAGGAATTTTTCCAATCTATCAACTTCCGTGGACAATCCACGAATAAGACGTTTTTTTAAATCTTGTTTGGCGTTTTTGTCTCGCAAATTGTCAACAATGAATGCTAAATAGACGCCAAACCCGGTGGCAACAAAAGTAATCGCCGCATCGATTAAATACTCCCACCATTGTTTTTGCATATTGGTATGTTGCTCCTCTTTCACTCCGTTTAATTGAATCGTCAAAACAAATCAAAACAAAAGGTCAGACCACAATTGGACTTTTTTAATGGCGAAAAACATTTTCGACAGAATCGGAATTTTCTAACGGATTAAAAACAAACGGTATGTCAGATAATGTTTTAGAAAACTTATATAACTCGTTATCAATGGTGACGATGAATAAATCATTTCTCTCAAAACCAAAAAAATCCATCAAATACTTACCAGAAGCCAATAACATCAAATCAACTATTCCGACTTTAAATCGAAGCTTGTGAAGCTTTTCAAAAAACCTATCAACGCTGATCACAATATCTCTATTTGTGTCGATGTCATGGTATTTGATATTCCTAATTTGCCTTCTGGCATCTTCTGGCGAAAGGTGAATATCTTTCCGAAGTGCGTGGCGAGCGCTTTTGTAATATGCGGGATATTTAAAAAACTTATCCTGATAGTTTTTCTTGGACAAAGTTTTAAACGCCTCTGCGATACACAGATCCGGAACATAAACCATAGCGTCACCTTTATTTACTTGCCGATCAATCTCTTTCCACCACTTTTTACAAACAGAAATTCTGTCTCTGTCAATTTTATTATCAGTCCATAAAGGGTTTAGATATTTATTAACTAAAAAAGAAGCATCAACTAAATAATAGTTTTTATGAAAAGGTTTTTTACTAATCTTCCTTGTTATTTTTGTCATTCAAGACCTTTCGAGAGAACTATTATTTATCCACAATGTTCTTTAACATCTAGCAAAACAAAAGAACGGGCGAACATTTTACCCTTTGGCCAATTCCGCTTCTAAATTCATAAGTAATGGACTTTTACTGATTAGAAACTCATCCGTAAACACTCGTTCTTTGAACGAAGGATCAATTTGAATGGCTGAAGCGAAATCCTGTAATGGTTGACCTTGTTCCAAAACCACACCATACCAACCCCTTAAGTAAAGCGCCCATGCGTGGGTATCGTCTACTTTGATAGCTTTTTCAACCCATTCAAAGGCCGTTTGTGATTGGTTCAATTTCCAAGCGACATGACTCAAATGACATAAACCAGTTGCCTTTAAATGAATAATATTAGTTTCAGGCGCCTTTGAAATAAGTTCTGTCAATAAAACTAAGGTATCAGCGCGATTCAACTCTTCCGCGCAATAACAAGTCTGATCAAAAATTTGCCACCACATAAAGTCATGAACTAATAAAAAAACATTAGACTTTTGACGTCTTGACCAACTCGAAAGCTGTTCTAAGCCGTAACGGTAACCTTCTTCGTACTTCTTGTCATCGTATAGTTTGCTAAGGTGACCTACGTTCGCTCCAGGCATCTGCTTTATAATTCTTTTAAACGGATAAAGGATGATAAACAACACCCAACGAAATACTTTGAAAACCCATGGCCATCGTTGTCCTACGAGGATTTTGAAAACAAAAGGAAGTTCTACTGGCTCAAGCGCATCTTTATAGTTTGATTTTTTTATTTCTGATTCCACTTCAAACCCTACCCTTTCATCATCAACGCCGTGACAGAACCTTTTTATATTTTTTCAAAATATCTCAAAACCACGTAAACAACCCCCACCACAGTGACAATGATGCCTAATCGAATTCCAGCACCTCGACCACGGTTTATGGCTGCCTGCACCTCAGTATCCGAGGACTTGGAATCCAAAGACGCGGTATATTTCTTTTTCCACGAATACCGATAGCACAACCAGGCTATCGTAATGCCCGCCAAATAAACGACCCGGATGACATTGGAAACAGTGCTTTCATTCGGTGAATGCGAGCTTATCAAATCAAAAAGGTACAAAAGGAAATCAGTGACGTAAGACTCGGTGAGAATCAGAAAAACATATACAAAAGTGACGATCAAAAATAATTTCACCGGTCCTATCCTCGTTCATTGCGTTAATTAAGTGGGTGCCATTTATACAATTTTGCTCCATCCAACTGACAATCGAGCCAATAAATATTCCCATCTCCATCAACAACGCCTTGATTTAAATCATCGTAAGCGACCGGCTCAATGGGGCTAATATCGATGGGAATGACCGACACCAACTCTCCCGTTTTCGAGTAAACATAAAAATCTTCGGAAGACGAAACCTCTCCATGTTTTTCCTGAAAACTGACAAACAAAACTATTCGCCCTGCTTTATCCACACCAATAAATTTGAACCATGTATAAAGTTCATCTTTTTTCGGAATCGCAATTCTTATTTCGTTTTTCAATTCCAGATTAGACTTTGAGAGCTTAATAAAGTCTTTCACTTTGTCAGTTTTTATCACCAAAGTTCTTTTATCGCGTTTTTCTTCCTCGGTTAAGTCCACGCCATAAAACAAATCCGGAGCGATAACCTCGTTTGGTTTCAGCTCATGGCTGTCCTTAGTTTCGAAAATAACTCTTCTATCTTTTCCTTGATTTTCATAAGCGTAGAACTTCCCATTTCTCACAAAAGACGCTTTTTGTCGTTCGTACTCTGTTTTACTTCCATCAGCATGTACACGATAAATCTTTTTAGGATCACCAAAATAAACACTTCCATCCCCATCCATCCACAAATCAAAGCCGTGAGAAAAACTGATGGGTATAACAACAGACCTTAAAAAAATTCCATCAGACGAAAAGACCTCTATTCCATTTCCAGGATCTTGAAAATATAAGTTTTTTTCGCCATCAACGCCAAAGAGCATGGAGCAAATCATCGTGTTCTTCATCAAGCCAAACTCACTAGTTTTATGCTTTAGAGATCCGTCCGCCCAGTTAAAAGAAGCAATCTCTTTTTTCTCGTAATTGATTCCATCGTCAGTTGTTGTTGAAAAAGCTGGGATTGCAGGAAGAAACAAACTCAGAAAAAGAAGTACCGCTAGATGACCATAAAACATAAGACCTCCTAAAAACATTAAAACGCTAAGATATCCTGCCAATTCTACCTCAGTCTTTTTAGGCAGTTTGCATGACATTTTTTGGTTGTAACCGCCCTAGTGCCTCTTTTAAAATTCCGCCCTCCCTACGCAAAATCGCTTCGGGAGGTAGGCCAAAATACCGATAAAAGGAGCCCGTTGTGCCCGAGACCTCGACTATCCAAACCATCCCCTTAGCTGCCATTAAGCCGAATCCCCATAACCCGCGCCGGGTCATTACCGACCAGATGGTCGATAACATGGCAGCTTCCTTGAAATCCGCCGGTCTCAAGAACCCTATCAAAGTCACCGCCCATACCGACGGAACCTACCAGGTGCTCAGTGGGCATATTCGCTTGGCTGGGGCCCAAAAGGCGGGGTTAGAAAGCCTTCCGGCGCTGGTTTTGAGCCTTACCCCGGAAGAAGCCTTGTTGGAAGCCATTCTGGACAACCAGGGCCAGCCCATGAGCTGGTTAGAGACCTATATGGCCGCCGAAAGCCTGTTAAAAGCCAATCCGGAACTAACCCAAAAGGAAGTGGCTGCCCGTTTGGGGCTCGACCCAGCCTATGCCAGCCGAGGAGTTAAGCTGCTTAAAGTCCTAACCGACCCATCTCGGGGATTAATTCTTGAGAATCTCAAGAATCCAACCGGCTATAAACCTTCAGAAAACGCTGTTTTCGCCCTTACCGAGCTGGATGACCCCCAAAGGGTCGAGGAAGCCCTTAAGGTCGTCATCGCCAAGGGCCTCACCGCGCCTCAAACCAAGAAGCTGGTCGAGACGATAAAGGGCGGTACTCCCGCTGAAGCCCACGTGCCGGTTAAAGCCACGCCTAAACCCAAATCAACAGCAACAACCCCGGCCCCCAAGGCGGCACCTGCCCCAGTTCAGGTGCCCACCCAGATGAGCGAAGCCGAAACCCTAGCCTGGAACACTGCCGCCGGAATATCCGTGATCACCCAGATTAAAGCCAAGATCAAAAAAAGCGAAAGACCGAGCATCTTCGAAGCCCTGCTTTTGACCGGGCATACGCTTTGGAAGATCACTGAATGGCTATTGAAGCATACCTATCACATCGTCAAAACGGTCACCAAGGTGGTTTGGAAGCTGTTTAAAGAATCGATGAAATCGACTTTCAAGGCTTTGGGCCCCACCGTTTACCGCGTGACCCGCACGTTATTGGGAATAGCTTTTTTGGCAGTCTGCGCTTATGTGGCCTGGGATAGTTACGCCCATGGGTTTCATCCTTGGCACGCGTTGAGCACGCTATTCACGTTAGTGGTCGCTTTAGTTCGCGGGTAAATTGGGCGAATTTTGAATTCTCAATTATGAATTGAAAGCAATGGAGCTTAGTATTACGGGGTCTGCTAAATCGCTAGATCAAGGCGCGAATGAACTTTAAAACGATTCTGGTTTACCTGGTTCTGATGGTCTATTTCATTATTTTCCTAGTCACCGGAGCTATTCCCGGCGGCAAGGTGAGTCGCGCCATTCTTTACCGAAATCAAAATCCGGCGGGTTATTGGACGATCATGACTCTTTTCGCGATTGGGATTGTCTTTTTCGCCGCGATTGACAACTCCAAATCATTTCAAGATTTTTTCTATAATCGTCTTTTAAAAAATTTGAAAACAAAAAATCATCAAAGCAAACCTAGTCGAAATTTCAGTGTGGTGATGGACGTTTTACTCTTTGTCTTCTTGGCCATTCTGGCCTTATGCCTTTGGGACAACTACAACCGCCACCTTCCCCTTTTTACTCTGTAGAGAAAAACAAAAAGGCCTCTCTGGATAGAGAAGCCTTTTCAATAGTTACCCAAGAATCTTTAGACCTAAATTATTTCGCCACCTTATAAACGTAGCCGTGAAAACTATCCGAAGCGAAAAGATTGCCTGAGCCATCGATCGCCAGTCCGGTCAGATTTGTGGTGGCAGGAAAGCCGCCGATGGATACGCCCGCGCTGCCCGTGCTGCTGTATTCCCGAATATAGGCGGGGGCGGTTTGCTGGTTCACGAAAATATTTCCGGATGAGTCAAAGACAAAACCCCAGGGAGAAGTAGTGGAAGCGACATAGGGAATAAAAATAGACGGGCTGGCGCCGGTGGGGCCGTATTTGATAATAGTGGAATTATTAAAATCCCCGACGTAAACATTGCCGCTGGGGTCCAAGGCCATACAAATGGCGCGCGGCGGATCAAATGAGCCCGAAGTTGGAAAACTGTTAGCGGTGGGCGTATAGGTTTTCGGATAACTGGAGCCCGTGATGGCGTAGGTCAGAATGGTCACATTAGGATTGGTTTCCTCAACCACATAGAGGGTGGTGCCCGCCGAGTTAACCACCGCGTCGGTGGGTTTGGTAAGGCCCGAAAGCGCGACACCAATGTAAACACCAGCAGAATTCAGTACTTCAATTTGATTGTTGCCATAATCCGATACGTAAAGATATCCACTGGGATCAACGCTGACTTGATTTGGGAAATTGTATTGACCGGTTGTGCTGAAGTAATAAGAGGTGTTAATCACATTCACCCCGGCGGTCGTATATTGGTAAATCGTACCAGGGTTGCTTTCGCCTACAAGCCAAAGATTACCGCCCGTGCTCAAGCTGTCATAAGCGATGCCATAGGGTTGATTGATGACCGTGCTGATCAGTGTAGTGGGCCCAGACGAATATTGCGGGGTGAAGGTAGCGGTGGGTGTGAAAGTGGCCGAAGACCCGGATGAAGAGGAGGTGGGGCTGTTAGAGGGACCGCAAGAAACCATCACCGACATCAAACCGATTAAGAGCGCCGCCGACAAGGCTCCACAAAGCGTTTTCTTCATACATTCTCCCCATGACGTTAATACGGCGCGAGGCCGTTAGTTAGAGTGAAAGTTAACAGCATCCCAAAATAAAACCAGAGACACTTCCCCCGAACCCCAACCGTTACAGTTAGTTTTCACGGTCATCTGTAACCATTTAAAAACAAACAAACTGTGCTCTTCGAGGCGGAGTCTTTTCTTGTATTCTTCGGGGTATAATCCGTTTCGAGGTTTCATTGACCAACCCAACCCAAAAACTTTATGAAAAAGTCGCCGGACAAATTCTGGGACAGATTCAACAGGGCGTTCTGCCTTTAGGTAAAAAAGTACCCTCTATCCGGGTTTTTAGCCGCCAGCTGGGGGTGAGCCTTTCTACCGTTATTCACGCCTATCAAATTCTGGAAAACCAAAATGTTCTTCAATCCCGCCCCCAGTCGGGCTATTACGTCAACGCCGAAGCGCCCCTGTCGGACCGGGAACCTCGCAAACCACCAACACCGCCCAACTTTTCAAAAATCGCCATCAAAAAAGTAGACGAGGGTGAAGTGCCTCATGTCATCGCGGCTTTTTCCGATCCGGATAACGCGGTTCTGAGCTGGGGTTTTCCCAGCCACGAAATACTGCCATTTAACTCTTTAAAGAAATCTTTAAGCGCGGGCTTTGAAAAGCAGGGATCGGGCGGACAGGTTTACAATTTCCCCCCGGGCAATCTTCCCCTTCGAATCCAAATCGCGCGGCATTATTTGGAATGCGGGCTGACGCTTTTACCTGATGAGCTTTATTTAGTCAACGGCTGTCTGGACGGTCTTTTTATTTCTCTGAGCGTCCTCGTGAAGCCCGGCGACACCGTCGCGGTGGAATCCCCTATTTTCCCCGGCATTCTCTACACCATTAACAGCCTCAAATTAAAGGCGGTGGAAATTCCGTTGGACCCCCGGCAAGGCATGGACCTGGACGTTTTAAAAAGAGCGATCAGCCGGCACAAAATTAAGGCCGTGATTTCCATTCCCAATTTTAATAACCCCATGGGCTGTTTGATGCCCGACGCGAATAAAAAGCTTTTGGTGGACATGCTGGCGAAAAAAGATATTCCTTTAATTGAAAACGATATTTACGGCGATCTTTATCTGGGCGAAACCCGGCCAAAACCCGCCAAGGCCTTTGACAAAACGGGCAACGTGATTCTTTGCTCGTCCTTTTCCAAAAGCCTCTCCGCGGCCCTGAGAGTGGGTTGGATATCCGGCGGGAAATATCACCCCCAATTGATCGCGTATAAATTCATGGTCAATGTGTGCGGTAATCCCGCCACCGAGGAAGGGCTGGCCAAATTTATGGAAGACGGCCTCTTTAAACGCCACGTTCGTAAATTAAGAAAGTACCTGGCCGACCAGCTGCCCCACTACACCCGGGCCATCACCCAATATTTCCCCGAAGGCACCAAATACAGCCGGCCCGCCGGAGGCAGTAATCTTTGGATTGAGTTTCCCCGAAAGGTTAACACTTTCAGGCTGCATCAAGAGGCCTGGGCCCAAAAAGTCATCCTTTGGACGGGGCCGCTCTTTTCACTTTCCGTCAAAGTGGATAATTGCGCCGTGATTAGTTTCGCGCACCGCTGGTCTGAAAAACGGGAGCGGGCTTTGAAAACCATAGGCGATCTGGCGAAGAAACAGCTGATGAGAGGGTAGGGAATAAAAAGAGTCGGGTAGGGTTTCCCCCGCCCAACCCTTTGTCTTACTTCCCCGCGATTGACTATGTCTTATTTGCTTCTTTTAAAGAATTGAACTTCGCGTTCATGTTTTTTCGCCGCATCCAGACTGGAAAAAGTACCGAGGTTCCTTGGCTTGCCTGTTTTGGGATTTATTTTCTTCGACATCAACCGGTAACTGCCGTCGCCTAATTTCTTGATCATGACAAACCTCCTTAACTAAAAACTCAATCTGGCCTCCAAAAGAAGCCTTATTTAAAAACCAGTTTCCGCTGACGAAGGTGTCAACGGGCGACCTATTCATTTTCCCCATTCGTGGCGGCGCCACGCGTGGGGGTGCTAGCCGGCGAAACGGAACCGGTGGTCGTGTCGTTCATGCCCTGCGGAGTCTGACCAGTACCCGCATTATCAACGTCAATGGAGCTATTACCCGAAGTGGGCGTGCTGGGCATGCTGATCGTTTCTGGCGCCTGGCCCACGGGATATTGTCCGGAAGCGGATTGGTTTGAGCCGCTACCGCTCCCTCCACCGCCTTCGATCGCCTGCGCCGTAGAAAAAACCAAAAATGAACTCAGTGAAAAAAGACCCGCCATCACCCAATGTTTTGAAATCATGGTTCCCTCCTCGATCTACCTTAAATTTAAGCAAGGAACGTACCTGTTTAAACCGGCTGATTTCTATGCGAATAGGTTATTTTTAAAGAGGCCGTCATCTCATTTTAAAAACGTTCTATCGGAATGATAGTTTGCCAGGCTCGATTCGCTAAATTATTTCGCGTCCCGCAAGACATGCCGGTACTGGTCGCTCTTCCAGGCGGCTGACGGTGCTTTGAGTGTTTTTAAATGGTGCTGAACATCCCGCACGATTTTATCCACGTCCAAAACCTCAAAACATTTGGGGCTTTCACAGGTCTTTGCCATTTTGTTGACGCAAGTAATATTGCGGCAAGGGCTTTGAGAAACATAAGTGCGCGAGGGCGCGTCTTGATTGGCCGGTGGAAAAAGTGGGTTTTCAGAGTCGTAGCCGGACATGCGGGCGGGCGTAGCGCCAAAGATGCCGCTGACAAAAGTTTTATTCTTAAACTTCACATGGCCGGATCTTGAGTTTTTACGGGCCGCGGCGATATGCAAGGGGCCCGTATCCCCCGTCATAAACACATCCGCGAAGTCGGTCAAAGCCGCATAGGCGTCAATCGGCAGGCTGGTTGGCACCACAAAGACTTTCTGGCGCTCTTCCAGCGACAAAGACTCCAACAATTTCTGCTCGACGCCCGCATGGGTAAAACCAGAGCCCAATAGTAAAGATACATCCATCGCTAATATCTTTTTGAGTATTTCGACCTGATAAGACATGGGAATGAAGGTGTAAGGCGAAGCGGTATCAGGGTTAAAGAAAATAATTGGTTTGCCATGCGGAACGCCGCTGGTGGAGATGAAGTTTTCCGCCTTTTCAAAAGCCTTGTCTGAAAGGCTCAAGCCCACCCCCGTAAAGGAAACAAAGGGACGGATATTAAAATTGGACTCGAGCAGTTTTTGAACAAACTCGTAGGCCTGAAAAAGAAAATGGTTAATCCCCGTCTTGTTCTTTTCGTTCATCATCAGCTGGGGCGCGACGGTCATAAAGTTGATGATTTTTTGATCCTCAGGGAAAAGCCGTGAATCCTCAAAAAAAGGCGAGCAGTTGAGGCAAAGATCGTAATGATTTTCAGCGATCAGTTTTTTAATGCTTTCCACATCCTCGTCAGTGGGAAAAACCGTACCGGTAAACAGGGGATAAAGATGGCTGATGGCCGGGTTGCCCTCGATGAGCTCGGCGACTGATTTCTTCACCACATAATCAATCCGGGCCTCCGGAAAAAAGTCTCTAAAGGCCTGAACCGCCGCCTGCATCATGATGGCGTCGCCAATGTGAATATCCGGAATAACCAGGATTCTTTGAAAGGGGGCCCGGCCCAAAAACTTGCGGTTTCTCTCAAATATTTGATGAACCAGAAGCGAGCTGCCCACAATCGGCAGCACGGTAAAATCAAAAAATTTGGCGCCGGCCCGGGGAAAGTAATTCGTGACCACACTGGTAAGATGAAAAATACTTTTCTGAAGCTGATTGTCTTGCATGAGCAATCCCCTTTCGTACGGCTTTACCGATATTGATACTTATAGATGGTGGAGCAAAAGAAATCTTCTCGGACTTGTTTCATTTTGTAACAAATTGTGTCAGTCCCAGCGCCGCTGTCAGGCGGCCTTCCTCTTTTTTGATTTTGTCTAAAGTGATTCACCGAAGTAAAGGGGGGTGGTCTATTTTGTGAGAACTTCGTCATTCATAAAAAAAGGCCGGCTCTTTTCAGAACCGGCCTTTCGATTAACAGATCAACGTTAAAAGTTTAACGATCCCAGTCATGGCGATCTTCATGCCATGGATGGCCCGCACGATAACCGTCGTCGTAATCATGGTCATAATGCCACCGGGGACCACGAATTTCGGCGTAACAACCCATATTGGTCGTCGCCAAAACCGCCGTCACTACCACATACAAACTCAAAATGATTTTCTTCATTTGAAACCTACCATTTCCGGCGACTGTCGCCTTTACCACAGGGGTGAGTAGAGCAAGTAAGGTGCCATTCCCCATCGCGAATTCATTGGCATAAACCGCCAAAACAAAAAACCATTCTCAAAACGATTCATCGATTTTCAATTTGATAGCTTTTCCCAGTCTCGAAATCAAAATCTCAAAAAATATCTATCAAAGCGCCGGTCTTCCTTGGCCCGTTTTATGCTTTAAATTAGCCTGTCGTTTAATTTTACGAGCTCAAACCCCACAGGAGTTTCACATGAAAAAAAATACCAAACCAGCCGAACATCAATCACTGCATAAAAGCGGGGCGAAGACCAAAGAAACAAACTCCTCCACCAGCCCCTCCGTTGATGCTAAAGGCCGCCCTGTGGCCGAAAACGACAATTCTGAGAACTTGTTTGAAGAGCATATTCGGGATCTCGGGAACAAAAACCAGCGTTAACAGAAACTCAATAAAGGATGTCTTGATGCCACACACCAAATCAAAAGAACAAACGAAGCTTGATCAATCCTTTCGCTTTGCCGACCCCCACAGCATTGAGGAAGCCGCTTATTACAAGTGGCTCAACCGGGGGCGCCAGGGCGGCGACCCAACCGAAGATTGGCTTGAGGCCGAGCTGGAACTTCAAAGCAACCTCTATAGCGAGGACGATGATGTGGAAAGAAGCCTGAGTTCTAGTGTGCCAAAAAGATTAAGTAAGACTAACGTGATTGATCAGCTGACGATGGCAAGACAACAAGACAAAACCTGATAAGGGAGAAAAACCCATGAAAGCACCCGACCAGCCGAACACCACCCCGCCCACCCCTGCGGAAGAAGCGAAAGAGAATCAGTTTGAAAAGGAATTAGTCGACCGCGACAAAAACGCGCCTTTTCACCAGAATGTTTACGTTCGCACCTTTCTGGGCGGCCTGCTGATTTTCGGTCTTCTCTTGTTCTACATCAGGCACATCTCGCGAGAAGGTCATTTAGGAACCTACGGCGGAACACAGCCGCCAATCGTGGCAACGCCGGCGGACAAACCATAATAAAAAATAATTTTAAATTCTCAATTTTTGAATTATGAATTGTTGTGTCCCATTGGGACGTTCATTTTTAAAGGCTTAAAATAAAAACATTCACGAAGAGAATCTCAATCATTTAAAATTGAGAATTCAAAATTTAAAATTGTCTTAAACGGTTACTCAAAGCGTCTGTTATTTCCGAAATCGCTTGGAGCTCTTTTTGAGGGGTTGCTTCCATGCAGTTGGGCGTTTGACCGCCATGGACTGATCAAAGTTTTCTCCCGCAAAATTCCAGTTCAAAACTTTCCAGAAACCTTCCACATACTTCGCCCGGGCGTTGCGGTAATCAATGTAATAAGCGTGTTCCCACACATCCATGGTGAATAAGGGCGTGCCCGAAGCGGTGCCGATGGGGGTTTTCGCGTCGGCCGTGGTGACTATTTTCAACTTTTTATTTTTGAGCAAAACCAGCCAGGCCCATCCCGATCCAAACAGGCCTACCGCCGCGGCGGCAAACTGTTTTTCAAACTCCGCGTAGCTTCCAAAATTTTGATCAATCGCCTGGGCCAGAGGGCCTTTGGGCGACTGGTTCTTTTCAGCGCTCATGCTTTTCCAATAAAAGGTGTGGTTCCAATTCTGGGCGGCGTTATTGAACAGCGCCCCGCTGGTATTTTTAACGATATCGGCCAAATCCTTATTCTCGTATTTGGTCCCGGCGATTAACTTGTTGAGGTTGTCCACATAGGCCTGGTGATGCTTGCCATAGTGAAATTCCAAGGTTTCCGCCGAAATGTGCGGCGAAAGCGCGTCCTTCCCATAGGGTAGTTGCGGCAGTGTGAACGGTGGCATAACGGCTCCTTTAATTTTGATGCAAGTTTGACCTGCTATTTCTTTGTTTCGTTACTGATTCACCGGGTCGCCAGTGGAGCTGCCGGTGGAGGGCGGTGTGCCGTTGCCCGTGGAAGTTTGGCCGGCGTCTATCGCGTCCAAAGTTTTCGGCGATTGTTTGGCGGTGTATTTATTCACCGCGCCATAATCGGCGCCCAAAGGTTTTTCATTCGTTGAAACAGCCGGACTTTGGCTGTCCGTGCCGGCCATGGTGCCGGTTCGAGTAGCGGCGCAGCCCGAGGCGAAGCCCATCAGCACCAATAGAAGGCCGGCCAGCCATTTGTCGATCGTTCTCATGTTCTTCTCCTTCGTGACTTGGTATTGAGATTTATTAAAGCAAGTTATGTACCCAATCCCGACGATCCCGTGGCGGCTTCTTTTATTGAATGACCGTTATTCACAACATTTTTCACATGAAAAATTACCCAAAATGAGCTTTTTACCACTCAATTGAAAAGTCTCGCCCGGTTAGAAGCTATCACCCCTATCAAATTGAATTTTCGGTTATCGGTTTGATAGGGGCTGTTCGAATAATTGTAAAAGCTCTATTGAATATCGATATAACGAGGGCCATTTGCTTCGAAAAATGATCCTTCGGCTGGCACGGGACCCTTTCTACACGGGCACATTCCTTGCTTTATATTTCCTTACAGAAACGCTTTGAAAGAGAAAACAAATGAAACTGCTCCAAAATAGTAAAGGCGAAGGCAATATTTACTTGCCCGTTTCAGGGGTCGTCGTGGTTATCGCCATCATCTTCTTTCTTTGGTATTACAACGAACATCGAAACGATGTGGTGATTCACCCGCCTCACATTGAAGTGCATTAACCATCCCGGTTCGACCGGAACAGATGGGATTTAATTTGAAAGGAAAACAAACATGATTACGAGCTTGATTGGTTTACTTATTTTTTGCGCGGACATTTTCGCCATTGTGAATATCGTCAGGAGCAGTTTGCCAACCGGCAACAAGGTTTTGTGGTGCCTCTTGGTTTTCGTGCTGCCTGTTTTGGGTTTAATCATCTGGTTCGCCGCGGGCCCCAGGGATGGAAAAGGACTGAGGCTGAACTAGTAATAATCAGACGCGGCCATGGCTAAATGAGCTAGAGTGGGACACGAATTGCGAAGCAAGGAGGGTTCCATGGCTAAGAGAGAAAAGAAGGCGAACAAGAACAAAAGCAAAAAACGTAAATAGAACCGTTTAATATCGAGCTTATCAAGCCTGAACTTTCCGTTCAGGCTTTTTTTATGCCGTTACCAGGAAATGCTTTTGTTGAGATTGGCTTCGATAAACGAGGAGGTGACGCTTTCAAAAAAGCCCTGCTGGTTGGGCGGAGCGATAAAATTCATTTTGCCGCCTTCCCCATCCCAGACGACCGCCACGTTGCCCTTAAAACCCGCGGCTTTGGACTTGGCTTGAAAGAGCCTGATCATGGAAAGCTGTTCTTCTTTAGATCTAAAAGCGAACGAACCCGTTACCGGAAAAATGACCACATCGATACCCGGCGCCGTGAAATGAACAATTTTATAAGTGGGAATAAAAAGCCGCCTTTCACTACTAACTGAGGCGGATGCAGGGCTGATGTTTGAAAAGCCCTTATCTCAATTCGCGTCTAAAACCTGATCTATCCTACCTTATTTAGACCCTAACAAAAGTACCGAGTTTTAAACCTCTCTAAAACATCTCGATATAACCCTTTAGGCGCCATCAAACCCTTTTCCACCACCTCTTCCAGCGGGACAAACCGCACCATATTGCCGAAAGGCTTTTTGAGCATCTTTTTAAACCGAGTCACTTTAGTTTGGGTTTCTTTGTCATCCGCCAGGCCCAGGGTAAAACTATAAACCTTCTTTTGCGGGTACCTGGCATAGGCCAGGGTTAATAGAAAGTTGCGGGCAATTTGGTTAAAACCCGACTGAGGCGGATATGCCGCCAATCCCTTGGCGTTAAAAATATCAAAACTCTTCGCCAGGGCATGCCACCTTTTGCCGCCGCCCACCCGCTTTTCATCCAACCCTTCCAAGTATTTCACTTCAATACCAAGAATGGATTCCACACCTTGAGCGTCTTTAAAAACAATGACCGCGTCAAAGGAGGTGGCCACCTTTTTAAACCCCTCGATTTTGGGAAGTTTTTCTAAATCCACACTGACGACTTTGTCGATGGGCAATGAGGGAAACATGCTTTTGACCATCTGGCTGGCCGCCGGGTCTTTTTGAAGGACGCCCATTTTGAGATTGGTAAAAAGGTTAAAGCAAAGAGCCTGGCTGGAAACCAGATTGCCCAGTACCCTTTCGCGGTTTACAAACACCCGCCAGCTTCGGGACCGTTTAACGATGTAAAGATGGGCTTCGCTGGAAATAAAATTGAGACCCTTTTCAGCCTGTTCGAGTTTTAACTGATGACCTATGTCTCGCCGGCGGTTGGACCGCAGACCCAGCATTTGGGCGTGCTTTGTTTTTTGGAGGGAACGGTATTTGTCTAAAAAACTTTTAGCGTGGTTTTTACTTTTCATGAACCGGTTTGGAGGACTTGGGAAGGAATTGAGCTAATTCTTTTTCGATGTCCGACTCGGGCGGAACACCTTCCCACCGGTCTACTGCCTTGCCTTTTTTGAACACAAAAGTCGTCGGCACCACTTGCGACTGGGTGGCCGCGTATAAACTGGGGCTTTTATCCACGTCGACCCGCACGACCTTTAAACGGCCCGCGTATTTTTGAGCCAGTCGATCCACCATGGGACCGTACATGCGGCAGGGGCCGCACCACACCGCGAAAAAATCGACCAGCACCGGCACTTTTGACTTAATCACTTCCGCTTGAAAATTATCTTCGGTCACCGTGATCACCTCAACGGCAGGCGCGGCGCTTTTACCAAAACTTGGTTCGGGCATGGAGGATTGCAGGGCGATGGTGAGAAACAAAAACGCCGCCACAAGAAACATTAAAACTGGTTGAACATGACGCATCCGAGGCCTTCTTCCCCGCTGAAAAAGATATCCGGCGGCTTATTGATCAATACGCTCTTGGCCGCTGAAAGGTTACTGCTTGTCATTGTAAGCCTTGGCCATCTTCATTTGTAGTCTTGACAAGATGGTATACACTTGTATACTACCTTAAGTCAGACAGGTTGATATCGATCTAGGAGAGGGCCCATGCAAAAGGAAAAATCAGTCAAAGTCGTTCCGGGACAAATTGCTTTCACCCCCGAATATGCCGGTTTGGTGTTTCAAGACCTGGGCTATGTGGAGCGCAAGCTGGACGCCACCCGCAAACCCGAAGACTGGTCTTTTGGCGAATCAGACTTCTATTTGGCCATCACCCCCAAGGGCGTGGAGCACTTTGAGGAAATGAAACCCTTTGTGGATCCGCTATACATCGCGGCTTTGACGATATTGGGGATGATTAAAGCGGCGTAGTACATCCTTAACTGACTGACCTGCCCTTTTGCGTTTAAGGCAGAGCTTCTCTGTTAATTGCACGAGGATGACGCGATGGTTTACCGTTATGAAAAACTTCCCGCAAGTCTAATTTTTGTAATCGATTTTTCATGAGACTGGCAAAACTAGAATTTTTAAAATCATGATACAAAATACCCGTTGTGTGCCGTTTCAGACTTTTCGCTAAAGTTCCCATACCATTTGGGTTGGAAAGATGCGTCACCAAACCAGAATATTTGAGCGATGAATTACTTACCACAATCCACATATGGTAATAGAAGGCAAGAAGCGGACTATTGCGATGCTCTATTTTCGCCAAATCATTTTTGAATCCAGCGTGTCCCATAGAAACAAAAAGCAGATTTACTTTTTGGTGCGCATAACCATTGAACATTTGTAAATAATTGGTGTCGTTGCAAATCATTAATCCACAGCAAACTCCACCCAAATTAAAAGTGACCAAATGATCACCCGGAGTAAAAGTCTTCGCTTCATCTCCTTCAATCAACCAAGACTTGTCGTAACGGTCAACGATTTTGCCCTTGTCGTTAATCACGTAAAGACAATTAGTGGGTTTAAAATCCGTACCGAGCCGATGAGCCGATCCGAGAATGACCCATATCTTTTTTTGGGCGGCTAACTTTTGAATAACGCTTGTTTCTTTTCGCAAAACCGCAAAATCAAATTTTTTGAACGCAGGATTATTCCATTTACCCCAGCCACAAAGAGCCGTTTCAGGAAAATGAACGATGTCGGCGTTATGAGCTGCCGCCTCACGCATAAGGCGTTGAATGGCATTACTGTTTTTGGAAATGTCGCTTGTTACCGGAAACTGACAGCTGGCTATCTTCAGTTTTATATTTTTCATGAATTACTTTTTTAAGAACTAGTTACCTGCACCGCAATCGAGAGGCTCTTCATGTTCTCTACATTGCAAACCCGGTTGTTCTTGTCGATCTTACGGATAAAATCGCCATAAATGGCTTTGGGGCCCACTTCAACCCAGGTACGGAAACCACGGTCGATGACCAAACGAACCGCGCGGGTCCAATCGACCGGGGTCGAATATTGTTTCACTAAAACATCTCTGACGTCAGTCGGTGAATTGATCTGTTCCCCATCGGAAACTCGGTGGGTTGTAACTTTAGGTGGGAAAAGACGTTGTTCACCCAGGCACTCGGTTAAGAGCGCGTCAAACTGGGGTTCCAGCTCGATGGCCATCGACGAAAACAACGGGCCGCGAGGGCTCAGGATGGTGCTGCGAACCGTTCGGATGTTTTTGAAACGATCCATCAGCGGCGTTAAAGACGCCGGCGGGCCCCAAAGAATGAAGGTATCGGGCGCCAATAATTGGGTGAGAAGAATTTGGCCTGTAGGCGGATTAAGCAGCGGCTCGATCTTATCCAGCGTCACACCGCTAAGGAGCACATTCTGCCCGCCGTGCTTGATGGCGAACTGATCAATAAGATCAGCGCGCTTAACGATATATTGGCACGCCACAGGAAAAGGAATGCATTCGGCCACGACCAGAGCGGCTATTTCGCCGACGCCGATACCCATCATTAAATTGGCTTTTCGTTTGTTTTGAAAGAAAGGGTCGTAAAAGGACACGTCGCCCAGCAAGGTAATCAGCTGAGCCATGGCGGTAGGCTGTAAATCTTCTTTAGGGCCTAAAAATGAAAGACGGGCGATTTTAATGTCTAAAAGCTTTTCAACAATATCGTAATAGTTGCGCACATTGACCGTACGGTCGTAAAACTCTTTGCCCATGCCCACATATTGGGAGCCTTCATTTGGAAAGATGACCGCGATGTTCGCCATTGAAAACCCTTTCAGATACTTTTAACGCCGATAGTCTACCACGGTTTAAAAACCACTTACTGAGCCTGGTTTTTCAAATTAAAGGTAAAGGTCACTACGCCCGATTGGTTTTCTTGAACCATTCCTGGCGGTAGCGGAGCAAATTCCCACTGAATCAGCGCGTCATATACCAAGCGGTCCAACTCCTGATAACCCGAGGTTTGCTCTGGCTGAATCTCATCACTCTTTAAAAGCCCGTTAGGCAAAACAGTGAGCTGAAACTTAACTGCGCCTTCAATCCCCTGCTTTTTAGCCCAATCGGGATAAATAGGATTCACTTTGCGGATGACCTGTCGGCCCGCTAACTGACCTTCAATATTAACGTCTCCATCAGGCGCGCCCACGATGCCCTGATGACCCACACCTTCAGTAGTTTTAATATCAGTAGAAGCTTCTTTTTGATTTTCCATACCGATCGGCGCGGCGTTGTTGAGTTTTTCCAAATCGGCGTCAGAGGGCGTGTTGTTCTTAGTGGATTTCTTCTTCACTTTTTTCATCGCGACTTCGGGCCTTTCGGAGTTATCCACCGAAGGGTTCACAATTTCCTTTTGCGGCGCGGGCATTTCATTATTGTTGGTTTTTTCCGCCTGAGGAATCTGACCGCTTTGGGCCGAGGGCGCTCCCATTCCATTACCTTGAGAGGTTTGGCCGATGAGGGTGAGATCCATCAACAAAGGTGTTTGAACTACCATAAAGGAGTGATAAATCAAAAAAATCATCAGCAAAATAGCCGCATGAAGCAGAAACGAGTAAAAAATGGATTTTGAGAAACGCTTATCCACGGGCAGTCCTATTACTTGGCAGTTTCGAGCTTGACGGGTACGGTAGCGCTATTTTGACTGTCGATCTCCACCGCGATGCCGACTTTGGTAACACCGGCCACATAAGCGCGGGACATCACCTGGGTCACTGACCCATGAGTGACTGATTTATCAGCGTTAATCATCACGATAGCCGACGGCTTTTGTTGAACCATTGTTTTTAATTGGCTCGTTAATTCATCCAAAGTAACTTCTTTATCATTGAGCAACACCTTATCGCCGGGAGCCACCGTGATAGTAATGGTTTCGGGCAAGTTAGGTGACGGCGCGGCTACTTTAGGAAGCTTAATTTGGAAGCTTCCTTGAAACATAAAGGGCGTAGTGACCATAAAGATGACCAACAACACCAAAACCACATCCGTAAAAGGCACGGTGTTGATTTCTGCAACCAGTTTTCCCGGAGACCGTAAACGGCTTTGCATAAGCAACTCCTTAAAATTAAACCTTTAAACCTATTTTCACCACCAAGACACCAAGGCACCAAGTAAACCTTAACGTTTTAATCTGAATTGTTTCTGCCTTCCTTGGTGTCTTGGTGCCTTGTCCCCTGCAAAAAGATTCGGGGATCAAAAAATCCCCTTCGGGGGAGTGGTAAAGCCGCCTTTTGTTTAACTTTCTAAACGTTCGCCAATTTCAGAAATGACAATTTCAGCTTCTTGCGCCGCCACATTGAGGCGGGCTTGAAACAGGTTGTAAAAGAAGACAGCCGTGATGGCCACAAAGAGGCCGGCAGCGGTGGAGATAAGCGCCTCCGCGATACCCTGCGACACGACGGCGGCGCCGCCGGAGTTGGCCAAAGCCAGGTCTTGGAAGGCGCGGATAATGCCCAAAACTGTTCCAAACAGACCCACATAGGGGGCAATGGAGCCGATGGTGGCTAAGAGGGGCAAGCGCTGTTCCAGCTTGATCAGTTGGGCTTTGGCTTCCCTTTCCATGGCCTGTTTCACATCGTTCTTTTCGGTTTTGGCCTCTAACCCGGCGTGAATAATTTTGTCGAGGAACGAAGCGTTACGATCGGTAGCTTCCAGCGCCTCGGTGTAATTGCGGCGGCTTAAATAAGACCGCAAAGAATCCATCACATCTTCCCGGCGCTTGAGGTTCTTTTTGTAATAACCACGGCGGTCCCAAAGGATCGCGAAAACGATAATGGATAAACAGACCAAAATACCAATGGCCCATCCACCTTTTAAAATCACTTCAAAGAGAGAAAAATTTTGTGCCACAGACGTCCTCCTGTTTGAACTTAAACCAATAATCTAAAAAAACCTTCAGAACTTCATTTAACCACCAAGACACCAAGGCACCAAGTAAGACAAAACCTAACTTTGATTTTCAAGATTCCACATTAAGACTTCCTTGGTGTCTTGGTGCCTTGTCCCCTACAAAAAGATTCGGGGATCAAAAAAATCCCCTTTCGGGGGAGTGGTGAAAACCGCCTTATGTTTAAAAGATTATCTCAATACCCCCGCGCAAATGAAACTGGGGTTCCAAATAACCGGGTTCCAACACATAGCTGGAGCCCAGCAGGTTATCGCCTTTAAACCACAACGAAAAACCACGGTCAAAATGATAGGCCGCGCTCAGGTTAAATGTCGCGTAGGCCGGCAGATCCAGGGTGGCCGCATCCAGGGCCTGGCGGTCCGAAACTAACACCAAAGCCAAGGTTCCTTCCCATTGTTCGTCCGCGCGGGTAATAGAAGCCACGCCCTGATTTTGGGGCAAGAAGGTCAGGTTGAAATTATTACCGGAATTGTTCGTGCCCTGAGTCCATTGATATTGAAAATTAGTTTTTAAGACCTGGTCCAGTTTCCATTCTAAATCGGCGGTAAAACGGTTTAACTGAACGGCGGACAAGGTGGAATAGGTCTCGATAAAGTTAGGGCTGACCGCGTTAATATCCGTCCACTGATGGTAATTTTGAAGTTGGGCCGAGGAAGCGGATAGGTTTAAAACAACATTTTCATCCAACCGATGAGTCAGTTTGGCGCCAAACTCACCGGTGTTTTCCGTTGCCACGGGTAGTTCGGATTCGGGGCTGATGTGTTCCATGTTCATGAAAGTGTCAAAAAAGCGGTCCAGGGTTCGAGCGGTCTTCCAATAAGCGGTCACCTGGGTATTTTCCACAAAACGCCAGCGGGCGCTCACCGCCGGAAATAGTTTCGAGTTCAAATTCGGCCCGCTGCCCGATTGGCCTTCGAGAGACAAGTTGAGGTCTAAATTTTCAGAGAAATTAAACCGCGATTGAGCGTTTGCCCAGGCCAGGTTGTATTGGGTGAAAGGCGCCACCGTAAAGTTGGAGGTGGATTGATAATCCCCCGCCTCTAAAGTGAATGCGTTCCAAAAAGGATCGATTTCCTCACCAATGAGTTTGAAGCGTCCGTCATATTCCTGAACCTGATTATTCATCGTGCTTTGATCCCAATAATTGAGCGTCGTTACCTTATTGTTAAAGAGCAATTCGGTGCGCCAGGCGTTAGACAACTTCCAATTAAGATTGGCATTAATATCCAATCCCTGATGTATTTCTTGAATGGCGCCTTGATAAGGCAGCGTGGCGCTGACTTGAGAGGAATAGATGGATACCCGGAATTGAATATCATCCGCCGGCATTAGCTTGAACTCGCCTCCAAAACGGTATTTTTGGTCGCCGTCAAAGCTTCCATTGGTGGCTTGCCCGCCCCAGGTGGAGTAATAGCCCGAGAGGAGATATTCCATATCGCTAAAGTCTTTACCAAAGAGACCCCAACCGCCCAAAGTGCCCGGAATGCCCGCTCCCCCATGAAGAATAAGGGTCGTATCGGTCGGCGTCCCGCCGTCTTGCGTGGACAAAGCGGTTAAGGATTTATTCAGCCCCGGCAAATCATCTGAGGAACGGTTTAAATCCGTTAAGTTTTGAGCTCCCCAGCTCACGTCGTTTTCAACCGCTTCGGACCGTTTGGCTCCAATCGTTAACTCATTCACGCCCGTAATCACCACATCGGGCAATGAAAACTTGGGTACGGCTGTGGGACGGCTGGTCACCGGAGCTTTGGAACCTTCCGCCTGAGACGGATTTTGACTGTCCATGGCGACAGGGGTTGTTTGAGTTTCAAGCACCTCGATCGTCGGTTCGGCCGTCGGCTCAACCGTTGGTTGAATAATGGGCGTGGCTAAATCCTCAGCAAAAGCAGAAACCGTAACCGCAAATAAAGAAACCATTAATATTTTCACCACCAAGGCACCAAGACACCAAGTTAACCTTAATGACTTCTCTATGAATTCTCTTTGGCGTTCTTGGTGTCTTGGTGCCTTGGTGGTAAACGAGGTTTTAGTTTTCATCATTTATCCGTCTCCGGTTCTCCGGGAACTGGATCCGGTTCATGAACTTTCTTTTTGGCCGGGTGCAGGAAAGGTTTCAGCGCCTTTAAGCGCTTCAGCGTGGCGGTTCTAAAGGCTTTGACCTTCGTGTATTTAAGAATTCGGTTATAAGTATCAGCGGCATCCTGATATTTTTTCTGAGCCTCATAACATTCAGCCACTTTGGCATAGGCCGTGACCACCCACTGGTCCTGATCAGGGTAAGTGGTAATGATGGAATTAAACTCTTTGATCGCCGGTTCATACTCTTTCATGGTTTTGTGAAGATCCGCGTGATAGAAAGCGGCTTCGGCGGCAAGCGCCTGGTCTTTTGACTTCATCGTAAACTCATAAGCCTTCAAAGCCTTCTCAGGCTTATCAAGTTTTTCCAGCAAGATACCCGCCTGCAAACTGGCATCGGGAGCCAGCGGATCTTTTTCGTAGTCGTTGACGAGTTTTTCAAAATATTCCAAAGCCATTTCGGTATCGCCTGATTCCTTCTCGCAAACCGCGCTATTAAAGAGCGCGTGGGTCGCCAGGTGATGGGAGGGATTGGTTTTAAAAATATGCGTATAGTTGGTCAGCGCGTTTTTAAAATCACCAGCGTCAAAGTAAAGCGAACCCAGGCTGAATTGAGCCTCCAGCGCCAGCGCGTCATCCGGATACTTTTTGATCATGTCCGTAAAGGAAGTGATCGCTTCCGATTTCATATCGGATTTAGCCTGAGCGGTGGCTTTCCAGAACATGGCTTTAGGCGCTTCAGTGCAATCCGGATATTTTTGGAGCAAAAGCGTGTAGGCCTCAATGGCGTCTTTGTATTTCTTATTTTGGAAGAAAGTATCGGCTAAGCGGTATTGAATGCTGGGCGCGAAGGCGCTATCAGGAAATTTTTTAAGAAAGCTTTGCGCCGCGCTGGAGGCTTCATTTCTTTCGCCCAATTTTTCATCGGACCATTGCAAGCCATACATCGCGTCAGGCAAAAGCGCGTGGCCGGGATAACGGTCGATAAAGCTTTGGTAAACCTCTTTAGAATCTTTGAATTGTTTTAAATTGAAAAAACAGTCCCCTTCGCGCAAATGGGCTTCGGGAGCCAGTGTATCCAGTGGATAGTCCGCCTCCACCCGCGCGAACATTTCCTGGGCTTGTTTAAATTGTTTAGCGCGGAAGTGGGCCCAGGCGGACCAGTAAATGAGCCGGGAACGGCGGTCCTGGGCATCATCATTCTGAATCAACTCGTCCCAAATGCTGAGAGCCTGGCTGAACTGATTTTGACGGTAAGCGCACCAGCCCAATTGTTCGCGGGCATCCATCGCTTTGTCGCCGATATTTTTGCCCAGGGCTTCCTGATAGCGGCCAGCGGCCTTTTCGTAGTCGTGCAGATTGTAATAGCTGTCCGCGATGCGTAAAACAGCCTCGGCTTCCTGAGCTGAACCCGGATTTTTTTCAATCACGTTTTTAAAAGCTTCAATCGCTTCGGTGTATTTTTCCTGCTGAAACTGGCTCCAGCCCAGACCTGAATAACAGTCCGCGGCCAAATCGTCTTTAGGATTATTTTTTAGCGCCTGCTGGTAAAAATCCGCGGCCTTGGCGTACTGGCTCAGTTCATAGCTGGCTTCCGCCGCGCCCCAAAAGCCGCGGGTTTGAGCCTCACCCTGGGTATTTTGAGAGACAAAAAGAAACTGTTTCAAAGCGCGGTCGTAGCGGCCCGCGGCGTAATCGCACCAACCTTCCCAATAAGTCGCGTCTTGGACCAAATCAGACGGTGCGGGATCGACGATTTGATCGTACATCTTTTTGGCGTCATCATATTTGGCCTGTAAATAGCGGCAGCCGGCGTGCAGGTAAAGCGCGTTCCAATAAAGCGGGCTTTGCGGGCTGAACTTTTCGACTTTTCGAAATTCGACAATCGCCTCATCATAATTTTGCTCAGCGTAATCCAGCCAGCCCAGGCCATATTCCAAAAAATCCACTGGGCTTTTACCATTGGCCAGCGTCAAACCGGATTCATAGTCTTTTCGGGCCGCGTCATTATTATTGCCCGCGTAATCTTCCGCGCCCGCCCGAACCGCCGCCCAGGGCGCCAGGGGATGCTTGGGAAAGTCCGTGACAATTTTCTGAAAGATTTTGGCCGCTTGCAGATGTTTGTCTTGCTTGGCCAAAGACCAGCCATATCCATAATCAGCCGCCGGTTCCATATTGTCACCCGCGTAGGTTTGGGCGAACTGCGAGTAAGCCTTTTGAGCGTCATCATAATGACCCTGCCAGAACTGGCATTCCGCCGCCTGAAAAGCCGAAAGCTTGGCCAAGTTTTGATCTTTGGCTTTACTGGCGAGAGAACTAAAACCTTCATAAGCGTTATCGTATTCTTTTTCCTGGAAATAGCACCAATCCACCAGGTAATTCACCAATTGGGTATGGGGGTATTTTGGATTTTGCCGAAGGATCGTCTCATAAATTTTAAGAGCGTCGCCGTACTGCCCCATCTGATAAAAACATTCGGCTTTCCAGAAATAAATATCGCTCAGGGCCACGATGTCTTTATTTTGTTTTTCGAGATTGTTGAGATGCTCCAGCGAGGCGCTGTAATTTTTGCCGTAAACCAACGCGATCGCTGATTTAAATTCGGCCGCGGAGGCGTTATTGGAGAGTGGGTCCAGCCGGAGAGAAGTTAAAAAATCGTGATAGGCGATGTCGTAATGTTTATCGCGGAGGTTGGCTTCGCCTGTCCACCGAAGAGCCTCGGCCCTGACAGCGTCATCGTGGCTGAGTTCACCGGCGAGAAAGAAGCGATCCAAAGCCATGTGATAGGCTCTGGCTTTTAAAAGCGCGGTCCCCTGCTCAAACAGACTGGGGTCGTCTATGCCCTTATCAGCCCAGCTCCCCCCTGGAAACAGAAGAAAGCCCGCCAATAAAACCCCAGAAATTTTCAATGATTGCTTCCATGTTGAAAGACGCATCATTTATTAGTATTCGTCTTCCTCGAGCCCCTCTTCTTCTTTAGCTTTTTTGAGGAACTTCTTGAGCATTTTTTGGAAAGCACCGGTTTTGCGAATCACCATTCCCTCTTCATCCACCATCACTTCCTCGGATTCCTTGGAATCGCTGCTCGCCTTGCCCGTTAATGCTTTGATACTCAAAGAGATGCGGCGCTTACCCGTATCCACACCTAACACCTTAAAGGTGACTTCAGTGCCGGGTTTCAAAGCGTCTTCAACCTTCTTAGGAACAGAATGGGCGATTTCCGTCTTGTGAATCAAGCCCTCGATGTTCTTTTCAAGTTCGACAAAAGCGCCAAACTCAGCCAAACGCGTCACTTTAGCCGTGATGACCTGGCCGGCTTTATAGTTTTCTTCCACCTTATCCCAGGGATCGCCTTCCACTTGTTTGAGGCCCAGTGAAATGCGCTTCTTTTCTTCGTCGATGCCTAAGATTTTCACGCTGAGCGCCTGGCCCACTTTGAAATCTTTTTGCGGATTCTTGGTGCGCTTGTCCCAAACGATATCCGATTGGTGCAAGAGACCCTCGAGACCTTCCTCGATTTCCATAAACAAACCAAAGTCAGCCACATTGGTCACCGTCGCTTGAATGGTCGCGCCGATGGGATAGCGTTGAGACACTTGTTCCCAGGGGCTCTTTTCCATGCGCTTGATGCTGAAATTGATCTTTCGCTTGGCCACATCGATATCAATGACCTGCGCTTTTTTCTTTTCGCCGATTTTGAAAATTTCGGAGGGTTTTTTAAGTTTCTTGGACCAGGAAATTTCAGTGATGTGACAGAAACCTTCGAGGTTATCCGGCGTCTTCACAAACGCGCCGTAATCCACGAAGTGGGTGATCTCCACTTCCAAAGCCTGACCCGCGTGATAACGCTTGTCGGCTTCGGCCCAGGGATCAGCCTGCATTTGCTTCATGCCTAAAGAGACTTTGCCCTTCTCCTTATCGACTTGAAGAATCTTCACCTTCACGGTGGAGTTCACTTTAATGAAGTCATCAACCTTATTGACTCTTCCCCAGTCGATATCAGCGATGTGTAAGAGGCCGTCGATACCGTTGAGATCCACAAAAGCGCCATAGCTCACCAGGCTC
>Ga0206920_1057_pt1 | contig 32750 bp, 33 predicted proteins | sample Alteio_BWOrgHeat_65_FD_152934 | JGI IMG/M metagenome (GOLD analysis project Ga0206920, IMG submission 152934) | Enriched cells from forest soil in Barre Woods Harvard Forest LTER site, Petersham, Massachusetts, United States -... | ecosystem: Environmental > Terrestrial > Soil > Temperate forest >...
GTTCCGCGCGCATGAATCCTCGGTTCAAAAATTGAAGGCTTCGAAAGTGGATGTGAAGTTGTGGTATGAATTGAAAACCGTGAAGGGCAACGGCAAGGTCGAAGAAGCGGTGATTTATGAAAACCATACGATGGCGGAAGAAACGCTTCCGATGGACGCGGTGGTTCTGAACTTTGGTTTCCAGGCCAGCCTTTCTTTCTTGAAAGACTGGGGTTTGACGCTGGAAAAGAACAAGATTCCCGTGAACCAAAAAATGGAAACGAACGTGCCGGGCATTTACGCTGCGGGCGATATCGTAACCCATCCGGGCAAGCTGGACTTGATCGCTACGGGTTTTGCGGAGGGCGCCACCGCGGTGAACTTCTCCAAAACCTATATCAATCCCAACGAAAAGGCTGAACCGGGACATAGCTCGAATCTCAAGTGGTAATAGTTCGTTAACTTTTTTTGAGGAGAGAAGCATGGATACAGATGTCAGAACGCAAAAGGGACTGGGTGTCACCTTAAGACAAGACAATTGGTGGGGAGAACCGTTGGCGATCGCCTCGGCGCTTATCACCTTTATTGTCTACATGACATGGGCGGCGTTGACGCCAACTGGGCCTCATGGCGAAATCTGGTACAAGTGGGGTTCGTACATTTCCCCGGCTTTCTCTCCTTATATTAGCCCCTCGTGGTTTAAGTGGTCTCCGGCGATTTTGATTCTCTGGGCGCCGGCTGGCTTTCGCGCGACTTGCTACTATTTCCGCAAAGCTTACTACCGGGCGTTCTTCCAAGATCCTCCCGGTTGCGCGGTAGGCGAGGAAGCGCGTGAGTATAAAGGTGAAACTTCTTTCCCCTTCATTCTTCAAAACTTGCACCGCTATTTTCTTTACCTGGCCATCTTGTTGGTCATCAATCACTGGATCGACTTAGCTTACGCTTTCACTAAAGAAGGACCCAAAACCTACTACGTCGGTGTGGGTACCTTAGTTCTTTTGGTCGACACGATCCTCCTAACTTTCTACGTGGGAAGCTGCCACGCCTGGCGCCATCTGGTGGGCGGCAAGCTGGATTGTTTCTCTTCCTGCCCGAGCAATAACATCCGCTACAAAATTTGGTGCAACGTCACCAAGATTAATGAGACGCATGGCTTCTGGGCCTGGGCCAGCCTTTTTACGGTCGGCTTCGCTGATTTGTATGTGCGCTTGGTGGCGATGGGTGTGTGGACGGACTATAAGATTTTCTAAATCTCCCTCCAGGTTGGAGTGGAATTAAATTCGAGGTGTAACGTGAGCGAAAATTACCAAAGTTTTGAATATGACGTACTAGTGATCGGCGCCGGCGGCGCGGGATTAAGATCGGCTATCGAAGCTTCGGCCGCAGGCTGCAAGACGGCGTTGGTTTGTAAATCTCTTTTGGGCAAAGCCCACACGGTGATGGCGGAGGGTGGTATCGCCGCTTCACTCGCTACAGTCGATTCCCGCGACTCCTGGCAGCAGCATTTTTCCGATACCCTCATCGGCGGCAACTTCGGCAATCATTGGAAAATGGCGGAACTTCACGCCAAGCAGGCTCCTGAACGTGTCCGTGAATTGGAAAAATGGGGAGCGGTGTTTGATCGCACTACTGACGGCAAAGGCAATATCAACGTTCGTCACTTCGGCGGTCACACTTACAAGCGTTTGGCCCACGTGGGCGACCGCACGGGGCTCGAACTGATCCGCACCTTGCAAGATAAGGGTGTTCACTCCGGCATTGATGTTCATATGGAATGCACCATTTACGCGCTGCTTAAAGACGGCGACCGTATCGCGGGCGCTTACGGGTACTTCCGTGAAACAGGCCGTCCGGTTCTCTTTAAAGCCAAGTCGATCATTGTTTCAACTGGTGGTATCGGAAAGCTCTTCTCGGTGAACTCCAACTCCTGGGAATGTACTGGCGACGGATTCGCTTTGGCCTATTTGGCTGGGGCTGAATTGGCTGATATGGAATATGTTCAGTTTCACCCGACGGGCATGGTTTGGCCCCACTCGGTGCGCGGTTTGCTCATTACGGAAGGTGTCCGTGGTGAAGGCGGCGTCTTGAAGAACAACAAGGGCGAGCGCTTCATGTTTAACTATATTCCGCCCAAATATCAGGGTAAATACGCTGAAACTGAAGAAGAAGCCAATGCCTGGTTCCAAAAGGTCGTGGTGGAAGGTCAAAAAGAAGAGGGTGTGAAGGAACGCAAACCACCCGAACTGATGAGCCGTGACGTGGTGGCCCGCGCTTTGTGGAACGAAATTAAAGCCGGCCGCGGCAGCGAGCATGGCGGCGTTTATTTGGATATCGCCTCCCGCCGCAGCGCTGAAGACATTAAAAAGAAGCTTCCTTCCATGTATCACCAGTTTAAACAGCTGGCGGACGTGGATATTACCAAAGTGCCGATGGAAGTCGGACCGACCTGCCATTACATGATGGGCGGCGTGAAGGTGAATCCGGAAACACAGGAATCCACCGTGAGAGGTCTTTTCGCGGCGGGTGAATGCTCCGCGGGGATGCATGGTTCCAACCGTTTGGGCGGCAACTCGTTGTCCGACCTGGTGGTCTTCGGCAAATTAGCCGGTGAAAACGCGGCCGCTTACGCGAAGTTGACTTCGATGCCGAAGATTGACGACAGCGTCTTGGCGGGCCTGAACAAAGAAATGAACCAGCCTTTCGAGAATAAAGGTGAAGTGTCTTACGCGATTCTCGCTGACTTGCAAACAGCCATGGAAAAGGGCGCCGGCATGTACCGTGAAGAATCATTGCTCGACGGCTGCTTGAAAGATTTAGAAGCGCTCAAAGAACGGTTGAAGAAGGTTGCAGCTGAAGGCAACCGCTTATTCAATCCGGGCTGGCATGTGGCTTTAGATCTTCGCAATATGTTGATCGTGGGCGAAGCTTTGGCCCGCGCCGCGAAAGAACGTAAAGAGTCCCGCGGCGGTCACACCCGCACGGATTACACGACTTACTCTAAAGATTTCGCCAAGAAGCGCATTGTGGTCCGCAAAAAAGGCGAAGCAATGGAAATTGTTCAAGAAGATTTGCCGCAAGTCCCCGCTGAACTTGAAGCGGAACTTATTAAGGGCGGGTTCTTGAAGGCTGAAATTTTGAAACAATTACGCGGAGAAGCGCCCGCTCACTAAGCGGAAAGAACCGAGTTCATCAAAGGAGCCGTGAAAATGTCAAAAATTCACATGAGAGTCTATCGGGGAAATTCCGAAGGCGGACAGCTGAAAGATTATGACGTGGAAGTCGCTGAAGGCATGGTGGTGCTGGACGCCATCCACAATTTGCAAGCCACACAGGCGTCTGATTTGGCCTGCCGCTGGAATTGCAAAGCGGGCAAATGTGGTTCTTGCTCGGCCGAGGTAAACGGCAAACCCCGCTTGATGTGCATGACCCGTTTAAACGAGTTTGCCGAAGGCGAAACCATCACGGTCACCCCCATGAAAACGTTCCCAATCATGAAAGACTTGGCGACTGACGTTTCCTGGAACTATGAAGTGAACAAGCGTATTCCACCCTTTACGCCCCGAGAAGGCGCTGATTGGCATTGGCAGCAAAAGGACGCTGACCGCGCTCAAGAGTTCCGCAAATGCATCGAGTGTTTCCTGTGTCAGGACACCTGTCACGTTTTGCGTGAGCATGATAAAAAAACCAGTTTCGCGGGCCCTCGTTTCTTTGCCCGTATTGCCAGTTTAGAAATGCATCCGATTGACGGGTTAGACCGTACCGAATTGTTGAAAGATCAGCATGGCATCGGTCTTTGCAATATCACCCGGTGCTGCACGGAAGTTTGTCCGGAAAGTATCCGCATCACCGATAATGCCATCATTCCTTTGAAGGAACGGGTGGTAGATAAATATTATGATCCGCTGAGGATGTTGTGGAGCGCCGTGACGGGAAAGTAAGTTTTAATTAATTAGGTTGGTAGTTGTCTCAAAGGCTCTCGGGGTTACCCGGGGGCCTTTTTTTGTTTAAGGGAAAGACGGGAGATGAGTCTAAAAGTCCTGTGAAAATAGAAAAGCCCGGACGATTGCTCATCCAGGCTTGAAAGCAGCAGCATTTAAGCGACTACTTATTTCTTTTTCTTGGTAGCCTTCTTCTTTTTCTTCGCAACTTTTTTCTTCGTAGCCAAGGTTAACCTCCTTCAAAGTAAGAGAAACCTAACTGAATTTATTTTACCACGCGTTAACGAAGATGTAAGTATTTTTTTAGTTTCGAGTGACTTTTTTATCGGGGGGTACTCGGATGAGTTTGACATTTCAAAATTATTCAGACTCATTTTTGTCTGATCAAATTTTGCCGCCGCGAAGAAAAATCCAGGAGTTAGGCTTCCGTTCCATCTTCATCAGCGTTCATCGGCGCTTCTTGCAACACGAATAATGTTCCCCAAACAGAGCCGCCCGGACCCATACCGGGGCAGCTATCGAGGCGAATCCGCTTCTTTTGTCCATTCCAGTCCATGACCAGGTACTCTTTCTTCAATTCGAAGCGGTTTTTAATAGCATTTCCCATGGTGAGGGCTAAGTCGCCCAGGGGGGAGTCGTTCGCCAGAAGGTACAGGTTGGTCACGCTTTTGGGGTGGATATCGAGAATCTTTCCGACCTTCGCGTTGACGAAGATGATGTTGCTGGAGACGGACACCGCGATGGCGCCGATCGGCAGGCTGTCGAGGACGTTCTTGAGGGTGGCGGCATAGTTAAGGGCCAGTTGGTCTCCCTCGCGGACTTTTTCAGTCAACAGGGTGGCTTTTTTGGCCAGGTCAATAATTTCTTTTTCTTCCTGAACGGTGCGGTAAGCCAGGTAGCCGGCATGGATCGCCACCACCATTAACAAAGCGCATGACAAAAACAAGAAGGGATCATAGTAGTTAAAGTTCTCGTTTTGGTAATAGAGCATGTAAACATAAATGCTGATCACAAAAACAGACACCAATATGCTTCGTCCGATGGATTGGCTGAGAGCTGAGATGAAAATGGTTAAGAAAATAGTAATCAGGAAATTAGTATCCGCGTGGCCAAAAAGAATTAGTCCTCCGACCAGAAAGCCCAAATCCACCATGAAAACGATATTTTGAAAACGAACCGTTTCGCACTTTTCTTCGCTTAAGAAAATAAAGGGAATAAAGCTGCCTAAAAGCACCCCGCAATAGACCAGAATTTTGACTAAGTCGTCGACTTTGCTTTGATAGTGAAAATAGGAGAAGCACAAGAGAAGAAGGGCTAAAAGGCCGCGGATAAAAAGGATGTTTTTCTTAACTGCCGGGTCAACTGCTTGCATTTCGTTCATGTAGGGCCTTTGAATTTTAGTGGGCTTATCATAAAACAGGAAAGAGCGTTCTGTAAAATTAAAAGCCTCTCTTTAGCCGTTTGACAGGTAGATAAAATTCTTCCAAGCGCGTTAAAGGTTTAAAAAAACAGGGCGTAAAAGCTTGAATAGGCGCTCTGTTTATTTTTTATGGATGGTTTATGTCGAAGCTCATGCATGAGCGACATGGGCGATGTTATAAGTGAGAATGGTGCTCTCAAGAAGGTGGAATTTCACCATTTTTTAAATCATGTAATTGTGGATAACTATTTAATCGAGAAAACCCAGCAATTCAGGTATATCACCGGCCTTCCATTGGGGTTATAATAACCCTAAGTTAAAAGCGGGTTAGCTCACAAGGTTTAACCCTAAATTTTATAGATGAGGTGTTGATAAGAGATGTCTACAGTTGAAGCTACTTTAAAGAGCGAACCAATCGAGCAAGTCATACATCAATCCGAAACTAAACACTCAAAACCAAAATTGGCTGTCGATGAAAGATTAGACTGGGGAGGCAGCATTCCCTTTTTCATGGTCCATGTTATCGGGATACTAGCCATTTTTACCGGTATCAGCTGGGCCGCGGTAGGCATGTGCGTTTTTATGTACTACTCCCGCATGTTCGCGATTACGGGCGCTTATCACCGTTACTTCTCGCACCGCACTTATAAAACCAGCCGGTTCTTCCAATTCATTCTGGCCTTCTGGGGAGCTTCTTGCGCTCAGCAGGGGCCGCTTTGGTGGGCCGCTCATCACCGTCATCACCACAAGTTTTCCGATACGGAACAAGATATTCACTCCGCTAAGTTAAGAGGCCTCTGGTGGTCTCATGTGGGTTGGATTCTTTGCAAGCGCTACGCGCCCACTAATGAAGAAGCTGTGAAGGATTTAACTAAATATCCGGAACTCCGCTGGATCAATAAAAATCATGGGGTCGCGCCGCTCATTTTGGCGTCCTCTATCTTCTTTTTTGGTGTTTTCCTCGGCCATGCTTTTCCAGGCCTTCATACCAATGGCTTGCAGATGCTTTGCTGGGGTTTCTTCACCAGCACGACCATTCTTTATCACGGCACCTTCTGTATTAACTCTTTGGCTCATTTGCTCGGTTCAGTCCGCTTTAAGACGGGAGAAGAAAGCAAAAACAGCCTCATTCTTTCCATCATTACCATGGGCGAAGGCTGGCATAACAATCACCACCGTTATCCCTACTCTGAACGCCAGGGCATTTACTGGTGGGAAATTGATATGTCTCACTATGTATTAAAAGTGTTTTCTTTGTTCGGTTTGGTTTGGGACATTAAGCTGCATCCCCAGGAGATCTACGCTGAAGCCCGCACGGGTGAAAAAGAGATCGCGGTTTAATTTTTTTGAATTAAATTTTTGTTAAAAGGAGAGCCGAAAGGCTCTCCTTTTTTATTTCCCTATTGCCAGCTGTCCTCGTTACTGATAAAAAATGACCGCTTAACTTTTTGAACCAGGAGATAAATATGGAAGAACTCGAAGTGCCCACCGAACATTTGCACGAACACATGGAACATCATGCGGAAGAAAGCAAAGAAAAGTGGGTCATGGGCGTGGCCCTTACCTCCGCTTTTCTGGCAGCCTTAGCGGCGGTCTCGTCTCTCATGGCGGGCTTTCACGCCAACGAGGCGATGATTCAGCGCATCAAGTCCTCGGATCAGTGGGCCTACTACCAGGCCAAGGGTATCAAGTCCGCGGTGCTCGGCACGAAAGTGGAACTACTCAAGAGCTTTAAAAAATCCGTGAGCGAGCAAGACGTGAAGAAAATGGAACAGTACAAAGAAGATCAGGACAAGATCAGTGAAGAAGCGAAAAAGTTCGAGGAAGAGTCCGAAGACCATTTGAAGCATCACGAAACACTGGCGCACAGCGTGACTCTGTTTCAGGTGGCCATCGCGGTAGGCGCGATCGCGGCTTTGACCCGTAAGAAAATGTTTTGGTTTGTCAGTATGGGTTTCGGCGCGATCGGGTTGGTTTTCTTTGTGATGGGATTTTTAGGCTAAACAAGGCGGGTTTATGGGTAAGGGCCGGTTAGAAGCGTTCAGCGATGGAGTTTTGGCTATTATCATCACCATCATGGTGTTGGATCTCAAATTGCCAACCGGAACGGATCTGACCGCCCTCAAGTCCCTGATTCCTACTTTTGTTTGTTATGTGATTAGCTTTGTTTTTATCGGCATCTATTGGAACAACCACCATCATTTGATCCACACAGTTAAAACCGTGAGCGGCGGCATTCTCTGGGCGAATTTGCATCTGCTATTTTGGCTTTCTTTAGTGCCGTTCTTTACCCGTTGGATGGGGGAAAATAACTTTACGGCGATGACAGTGGCCTGTTATGGGGTAATTCTGCTATGCGCGGCGGTTTCCTTTACCATTTTGGTGAGGGCGATTATCGCCCATCATGGGCAGGATTCCACGTTGGCCCACGCGGTGGGTAAAGATCAAAAGGGGAATCTCTCTATAGTGCTTTATGCCGCTGGTGTACCTTTATCCTTTGTTCATCCGGCTATCGGCTACGCGCTTTATGTGATTGTGGCGCTGATTTGGCTGGTGCCTGATCCGCGTATTGAAAAAGTCATCAATCAATAATTAGCAGCAGCCATATTCGGGCATTTCGTGGTCTTTATGGTTCTTGTCGTGGATTTTCTTCGGGTGCTTCTTCAATACCAAAATCAAATACCAGCGTTTAAATGACTCAAACAAAATTAAACCCGCGCAAATCATAATGACCACTGTTACCGCCACATTCAAATAGGCCTGAAAGGCTTTCTCCGGGTGGGCATCCGCTAAGGGCAAAAAGTTGTTCCAGATGTTCAGCCAGCAGGCGGTCAGGGTCGTAGTGGACACAAAGAGCATGGGGATAAAAGTTACCCAGGCATATTTGGCCTTTCCGGTATTAATAATCGCGCTGGTGGCTACCGCCAGGGCGACCGCGGCCAACAGCTGGTTAGCCGTTCCAAACATGGGCCAAATGGTGCTCACGCTACCTGTCCAAATAAAGTAAGACCAAAGACAAACGACCAGCGCGGTGGAAATAATCGTGCCTGGCACCCAGTTCGGGTTTTCGAAAGGCTTCCAAAAGCGTCCGCCAAATTCCTGAGCTAAAAAGCGGCCTACCCGGGTACCGGCGTCGATGGTAGTCAAGATGAATAAGGCCTCAAAAAGAATCATGAAGTGATAGAAGTAAGACATCAGGTTTTGCAGACCCGGCATACCTGAGAATATTTGAGCGAATCCTACCGCTAACGAAACCGCTCCACCGGGGCGTCCCGCCACATTTTCGCCGACGGCTTGAGATAGGGCCTGCAAGTTGACTGGAGTTAAACCCAAAGTGGCAAACTTTTCAGCAGGAACGTTAATGGCGAAATAGTCAGCTGGAAAAAGAGAGCAAGAAGCCAGAAGCGCCACAATTCCCACTAGTCCTTCCATCAGCATGGCGCCGTAGCCAATCACCCGAGCATCGGTTTCTTTATCCAATAGTTTGGGGGTGGTACCCGAAGCGACCAGCGCGTGAAAGCCTGAAATAGCACCGCAAGCAATAGTGATAAAGACAAATGGAAATAACTTGCCCGGCACAATAGGGCCTCCGCCATTCACATATTCGGTGAAGGCCGGCATTTTTAAATCAGGGTGAACCCAGATGATCCCGATGACTAAGGCGGCGATCGTTCCAATCTTCATATAAGAGCTCAGATAGTCACGGGGAGCTAAGAGCATCCAGATGGGCAAAACCGAGGCAAAGAAGCCGTATATGGCCATGGAAAGGGTGACTTGATTAGCGGATAGGGTAAACCAGCCCGCCAGTGGTGAGGCCGGTATCCAGGCGCCGCCAATGACCGCGGCTAAAACTAAAGTGACTCCGATGATGCTGGCTTCCACCACCCGGCCCGTTCTCCAGCGGTACATCCAAAAGCCCACCAGAAAGGCGATGGGAATCGTCATAGCGATCGAAAAAGTTCCCCAGGGACTATTTTTCAAAGCGTTCACTACGGCCAAACCTAATCCGGCTAAAGCGATAACCACAATAAAGAAAATCGCGACCGAACCGACCGCGCCCGCTAAAGGACTAATTTCATGCCGGGCAATTTCTGCCAACGATCGTCCTTTGCGGCGAATAGAAGCGACCAAAATCATAAAGTCCTGCACGGCTCCGGCTAAACAAACGCCCGCGATGAGCCAGAGAAATCCGGGAGCATAACCAAACTGAGCGGCCAAGACGGGGCCAATGAGCGGACCCGAACCCGCGATGGCGGCAAAGTGATGACCAAAAACCACCCACTTATTTGTCGGGTGATAGTTATTTCCATCCTTGTGGGTATGCGCGGGGGTTTTGCGTTTGTCATCCAGCACCACCACTTTGGAAGCCAGAAAGGCGCTGTAGTAACGATAGGCGATCACCATGACGCCTATGGCGCCGAGAATGAGGGGCAGAACGTTCATGAAGATATCCTTTGAAGGGAATGAGCTGGCCTCAAGATAGCCCAATGGTTCTCATATTTCAAACGGACTTCAGGGTGATTTTGAGGTGTTTTATTTATGTTTCGAGCGAGACGCAGGCGGCATAAAGCGGATACGAGCCCATTCGTAAAAGGATTCTTCGTCTAAAAGTTTGGCGGATATTTCGGCTGTAACCGCGCAAAGCATGATCGGGAAAATGGCGTTGTGATGATCAGTCATTTCCAAAATTAAAACGAAAGCCGTAAAGGGGGTCCGGGTCACGCCGGTGAGAAAACCAGCCATACCCAGCAATACTAAGAGTTCGGGCGAGCTGAGTGACAAAGAGGTCGCGATAAAAGAACTTAAACAAGCGCCCGCGGCCAAAGCCGGGGCAAAAATGCCGCCTGCCGCTCCTGAAACATAAAAAACCAGAGAACCGATGATACGAAGCAGGGGTAAATCCCAGGTCGCTTTTTGTCCTTTAAAGAGCAAGGCATTCATCACCGTCGAGCCTGAACCCGAAGCGTCGGGATTGAGAAAGGCCATGAAGGCCAAAGCCAGACCGCAAGCCAGGGCCAGCAAAGCTAGCTGCGTTTTAGTTTTTAACCGGCCGCGCCAATCGAGCATTTTTTTAATACAGATGCCGTAAAAGGAACCGGTTAACCCGGTGATGAGGCCGATTAAAAGTGCCCAGGGTAAAATCGAAAAAGAGATGTCGCCGACCGAGGGATAGCCCAAATAGAGGTAACTGCCCATAATCCATTGGGAAACCAACCCGGCGATAATGATTGAAATAATGAGGGCGGTTCGGAAGCGTTTGAAGGTGATGGACATTTCCTCAATGGCAAAAACAATACCGCCCAGAGGTGTGTTAAAGGCTGCGGCCAATCCGGCGGCGGCTCCCGCCACGATCCAGGTTTGGGGGTCTACCTGGGGAATAAATTTGCGGGTGACTTTGCCTACAAAGTGAAAAAGACCGGCGCTGACTTGAATCGTTGGTCCTTCCCGCCCGGTGACTGCTCCGCCCAGACATACCATAAGAGAACTGATAATTTTGACAACGACTCCTCTAAGAGACAACAGGCGGTCAATCCAGGCCGAGTTTTTAGCGTAATTTAAATCATTGGCGGCCAAAACCTGGGGGATGCCGCTTCCGGCGGCTTCCGGCGCGAAAAAATAAACAGCGGCCCATCCAGCCAAAAGGCAAAGAGGCGTCCAGAACCAAAGCCAATAGGGATGGTCGGCCATGACCTGCTGGTAAAAACCTTCGGTTGTTTTGAAAAGAATGGCGTAAAGAACGGCTACTAAACCGGCAAAAAAAGCTGAAACCACAAAGGCAAGGGTTTGAAGATGATCCGGATTTTTTAGATGAACGATCAAATTTTTATTGGGTTTGGGAGGCATGCCGCAGTCTAGCGGATTTAAAAACGAAATCTCAAGCCACGCTCGGGAATTGTTATGAAGGTTTAAGCTATTTTTTGAAAAGCCAGTAAACCACCGCGGCGCCCGCGGCGCAGAAAAGACCGCCCATTTGCAGTGAAAACCCAGCGGAGGTGTGGGAGGCCAAAAGCCCCATCCAGAAACTGCCTACGGGCATCCCGCCGCCAAACATGAGCGCCCAAATGCCCATCAGGCGTCCCCGTAAATGATCGGGCGACTGGGTTTGAACAATGCTGTTGCCGATAGAGAAAAATAAAATAATTCCGAAACCCGAGAAGAACAAAAGAAAAGCGGCGCCAATGGGATGGTGCATGAAGCCGAAGAGAATAATAAAGACCGAGTAAATTCCAGCGCCGAAAAAAAGCGTAGGGACTTTGACGATATTGGCGCCCTGAGAGGCCACAAATAAAGCGGCGGTGCAGGCGCCCAACCCATTCAAGGCCAAAAGCCATCCATAGCCTTGCGCATCCATTCCTAATTGAGTTACCACAAAAGCGGATAGCTGAGATTGATAAGCCCAGCCTCCCGTACCCATGACCGCCAGAAGCGATATGGCGATAGCCATGGTTTTGTTGGTTCTTAAATATTTGAATCCCTCCAAAGTATATTTCCAATCCGCTTTGACCACTCGGGGCTGGTAATGGGATGGCGGCAGGTTGATTTTATAAATCGCGAAAAGCACGCCCAAATAACTTAAGGCGTCGACTAAAAAGCACCAGGCGGAACCGAAAGACGCCAACAGCAAGCCACCGATGGCGGGGCCGATGACCCGGGTAGAATTCACCATGGCGCTGTTAAGCGCGATGGCGTTCACTAAATCCTTTTTCCCCACCAGTTCAACCATGAGAGTTTGGCGGGCAGGCATTTCAAAGGCGGTGGCGGTGCCCCAGAGGACGGAAAAAATCATCAAGTAAGCGATGTGGACAGGGCCTCTAAAAAGCATGACCGCAAGAGCCAGGGAAGAGAGCAGGGAGAACCAACTGGTGAAAGTGAATATTTTAATTTTAGGAACGCGGTCAGCCAACGAGCCCGAATAGGTGACGAAGATTAATATGGGAAGGGCGTTGAGCATAAAAACGATACCGAGTAAAAACTCCGAATGAGTCACCTGAAATGCAACCCAGCCTAAAGCAGCGGTGCGGGTCCATGTACCAATGAGTGAAACCGTTTGTCCTATATAAAAGTAGCGGTAATTGGGGCTGTGCAGGGCCGAGAAAATTTTGTGCCAGCCCTTGGCGGGAACCAAACCTTCACTGACGGCTTCGGATTGATCAAAGGTTTTGTTGGCGTTCATGCATCGAGTTTATTGGAGCGCCAGACTGTTATCTAGGCTCTTTCTATGATTTTCCGGCAGGATTTTGTGATTCTTTCGTGGTAAGTTATGTGGCCGTTGGGGATGTTTTTGGACAAATAGAGAGGGCTTTGAAATGGTTGTTGAAAAAGGATGGATGGAACAGCGCCGCCACGAGCGTGTTGCCGCTACCGTCAATGTGACTTACCGTGTTTTGGGTGATGAGGAAAGAACCAAAGTTCTCCATTATCCCCGTTATAAAGACACCGGCATTATCCACCTGCCCCAATTGGCTCAAAAATTTCACTCTTATCACGCGGTCACCAAAGATATCTCCGAAGGCGGACTTTCGATTACGGGTGAATATGCCTTCAAGGTTGGCGAGTGGGTGGAAGTCTCTATTTTGCCGCCGAAGTACATTACCCCTGTCACCATGCTGGCCGAGGTGAAGTGGATTCGTTCCTTCAATCAAGTGGGCAAATCTTACTATTCAGCTGGTGTTTTGGTTTTGGCTCTAGACAGCGACAGTATGGATCAGTTGAGCAAGTATCTTTTGTCTGAGAAAATCAGGCAGGATAACGAAAGCAAGCGTTAGTCTTAAGCTGGTTCGGTGTAATCCAGATTCTTCCCGTAGGTTTCTTCCAAATTTTGTAATCCCCATAAAGCTAATCCCATTGTTACCAGCCCGACTAATGCCGCGGCCCCGACCGTGCCGCAAGCGGGCATTAACCATTTAAAAGCTGTCGTCAACAAAATGGCTGAACCCCGCACGAAATTAGGAATAGTGGTGGTGGCGGTGGCCCGAAGATTAGTGCCAAATTGTTCAGCGGTGACCACCAGAAAGACCGCCCAAAAACCCATGGAAAAACCGATGGCGGTAAAGAAACCATAAAAAATAGGCAAAGACGCGCCGCCTTTGAAAAAGAAAAGGGTAATGATGGCGGAGGATAAGATCAGCGCGCCGAAGATAACTTTTTTACGGCTTCTCATCCACTGGCTTAAACTGCCGCTCAATACATCGCCGGTCGTTAATCCGGCGTAGGCATAAAGAACCGCCTGGCCGGGGTTGGGGGCCTGGGTGAGTCCCATGGCGGCGCCAATTTCTGGGCAAAAGGTCAGCAATATTCCCACGGCATACCACACCGGCATACCGACCAGAATGGGGTAAAGATATTTTAGAAACTGTTTTTTTGACCGGAAGAAACTGAAAAAATCACCCCGGTGAGCCTGGTTCCCCAAAGACTTGAACATGGCGGATTCTTTGACGCCCAATCGTAAAAAAAGAAGGCCCAATCCCATTCCGCCTCCCACAAAGAAGGCGGTCTGCCAGGGGAAAAGCTGGCCTACCAGCGCCGCGGCGACGACGCCAGTGACGCCGGTAGAAGCCACGATCATCGTCCCCCAACCACGGCCGGTGCGTGACATGATTTCAGAAACCAGAGTAATACCGCCTCCCAATTCACCCGCCAATCCTAATCCGGTGAAGAAGCGCAGAACACGGTAAGTTTCTACCGAATGAACGAAGCCATTGAGAATGTTGGAAATGGAGTAAAGAAAAATAGACCCGAAGAGTACGGACAGACGGCCTTTTTTGTCGCCCAAGATTCCCCAGAAAATGCCACCGAGGAGCAGCCCGGTCAGCTGCCAATTTAACAGGTCCACCCCGGTTGAAAAGATTTGATCATGGGGTACGCCGATGTCCTGCAGACTTTTAGTGCGCAAGATCGTGAAGAGAATGATGTCGTAAGCGTCGACAAAATACCCGAGCGCCGCGACAAAAACGGCCCAAAAGATAGGGGATGTAAGGGGATCTTTTTTCAAAGCGGCTCTTTCCATGATTTAACAAGCGCCCCGAGTATAAAGGCCCAAACCCTGTCAGAAACACCTTTTTTCAAAGGGTTGAAACTGAATCTTTACCTTTGGGTTTGGGGCTTTTTGAGTAGAATGAGCTGTCTTCGGATTTAAATATGGGAGGTAGGGCACTTATGAAGAAGTTTTTGAATCGTTTAACAATTTTGGCTCTGATGGCCGCGGTTTCTTTGATGGGCGCGATGAACGCTCAAGCCGGTCCTTCGGTGAAAGAACTGTCGGAAACCAATTTGATGAGCTATCCCAGCTCGCCGTTCCATTTGCAAACGGACCGCTATAAAGAAGCCTTCCAAACCATCGGCGCTTATCTCTCTTCTCACGATGAGCTTTCGAACTCCACGATTTTGATCGCGGACAACCACGGCCACTTTTTACGCGGCGTCGTGACAGACTGGTCTTACTACACTTTCGGCACCCACAAAGGAATCGAACTGTATATTTATAATCCTGAAGACGGAAGCCAATTTTTGACCGTTGAAGTTTGGCTGCCGAAAGAACAACAACGCAACATCGAGAAAAAAGAATCCTATGTCACCTCGTTCCAGCAGATCGAAAGCTTCCTAACGGGTTCGCAGAAATACCGTTTAGACTTAGTTTTCCAGGATGAAGTGCAATTGGCCTGGGGCAAGGGCTATAGCTTCAAGTTGGACGATGAAGGCATTTCGCTTTCCTTCACTGTCAACAGCGCCGCGCACCCGAAGATGAAAGCTCACGAAGTCAAAGAAATGGTTAAAGAAAAACCGGCTGTGACTTCTGTGGCGACACCGACGGCTAAGGGAACCGCGACGGCGCAAGTCACCGCTTCCACCACGGCTTCCGTGACCACCACACCGACGACCAGCAAGAAGAAAAAGAAGTCCAAGAAGTCTTCTTCGTCTGCCGCTCCGACGGCTGTTCCGACCGCGTCTGATGCCGCTTCTGACAATAGCCGCTAGTTTTCGCTGATAAAGGCGGGCTTCCTGAAAAGGGAGTCCGCTTTTTCTTTTTAATGACCCACGCAAAAAGTTTTTAGATAGAATGCCTCTTACCACTTCTCCTCGCCATTCCTACATTTGAATATCCTGAATAAAGAGTTTTCATGTCCAAGCTGATGGAATCCACAACCGCTTCTTTTTTATCGACCGAACCCAAAGTCACTTTGGTGAACTCGTTCGTGAAGCCGTTCGACAACGCGGTGGCGACCGCCCGCACCTGCTATTCCAGCAAAGGCATCGTGACGACCGATCAGGTTTTTGGCGCGGGGTTGGACGAGGAAAAACAAAAAGACCGCCATCAAAAACGCGACGATCTGGCCCAGTCTATTTACAAAGCCGGTCACCACACCACACTTCAGCACGCGCACTTTCAGTTCGCGCTCGAAAACGTTTCCCGCCAGTTCTTGTGGAGCTTTCTGCACAGCCATCCTTTTTATAATTCGGAACAGGTTTCCCAGCGCTATGTGACGGTGAACCCGTCCCAAGTGGCGATGCCGCCTTTAACCGGCGAAGCTGTTCAGGTTTATAAGGACGCGGTGGAGTTTCAGACCCAGGCTTACCTGTCGATGACTGAAAAGTTGAAGCCTCTGGTCGCGAAAGAATATTTCAAACGCTTTAAAGGTATCGACGAGACCAACAAGAAAGCCCACACGGCTATTCAAAAGAAGTCGCAAGAAGTGGCCCGTTATGTGCTGCCGGTGGCGACCTTCGCTTATCTTTATCACACAGTTTCGGGTTTGACCCTGATGCGCTACTGGCGTCTGTGCCAAAGCTTTGACGCGCCATTAGAGCAGCGTATTGTTGTCGGCAAGATGGTGGACGAGGTGCTGAAGATAGCGCCGGAGTACAAAGCCATTCTGGAAGAGCCGATTGATTTTGAAAATACCGTGGAAGCTCAGATGGTTCAGCAGTTTAGAAGTACGACCGCATCCCACAAAGCCTTCCGGCAGGAGTTTGACGCTTCGCTGGACGGGCGCATGTCGAAGCTGGTCGATTATTCCAAAGAGGGGGAACGGATCTTAGCCAGCGCTGTGCGGGAAGTATTTGGCCTGCCAGCGTCGGCTCTTTCCGATGATGACGCTATTGGAATGGCGTTGGACCCTTCTAAAAACAAGTATTTGGGTGAGACTCTGAATGTTTCCACTCATAGCAAACTGACTCGTACTCTTTTCCACAGCCATTACACCTTCCGTAAAAAGCTTTCTCACGCTGGTGACTCGCAAGACCAGCGGCATCGCATGACCCCGGCTTCCAGGCCGACTTTGCAGGCTTTAACATTGGATGAACCCGATTACCTTTTACCGGTGCTGTTAGAACAAGACCCTGAGTTGGTAAAAGAATTCGACCAAATCATGGTCCATACCTGGGCTCAAATCAATAAATTGCGCCAGATGGGCGTGTCAGATGAGTTCGCCTCTTATTTGCTCCCCAACGCGGTTTCAGTGCGTTTTACAGAGTCCTCGGACCTGCTGAACCTGCATCACAAGCACGCCATGCGTCTTTGCTATAACGCGCAGGAAGAGATCTGGAAAGCCTCGGTGGATGAAGCCCAGCAAGTCCGTGAAACCCATCCCCGCATCGGTAAATGGCTGCTGCCTCCTTGCGGTTTGCGTGCTTTGGCCGGCACCTTGCCTAAATGCCCCGAAGGCGACCGTTTTTGCGGTGTGGTGGTTTGGAAAAAAGATCTCAATGAGTACGAACGAGTTATCTAAGTTTGAAGAAACCTACCCATTTAGTTCTCTTTGATATCGATGGAACCCTCCTCAGCGCTAAAGAAGATGCCTGGAAATTGCCTGACGCCGAAACCGGCGATGAGGTATTGATGGGCGAAGTCGATCTGATGCGTGACGTCATTCACGACATTACGGGAATCAAAGTCGATCCTTACCGCCATCGGCCCAGCGGAAAAACCGACGCTCAGGTGGTTTTTGAGTTGTTTGAGGGTATTTGTATCTCCGAAGAAGAAATTTATGACTGGATGCCCAAACTTCTCGAGGAATATCTCAAAAGGCTCTCCAAAATTATTAACGGCTCCCACACGGCGGATTTAAAGCCGGGCGTACGCGAAATACTTGAGGATTTATCCAAGCGCGACGACATCGTGTTGTCGCTTCTCACGGGTAATTGTGAAGGCGCGGCACGGTTGAAGCTGGCCACCCATGGGCTGGAAAAGTATTTCACTTTTGAGTCCGGCGCTTTTGGTGACCGAGCCAAACACCGGGACGAATTGCCCGCGATCGCGGTAGAAAAAGCCAAAAAGCACCAAGGTCATGATTTTGTGGGCAAGAGCGTCGTGGTCATCGGTGACACCCCCAGTGATGTGCGCTGCGTGAAAGCCTTGAACGCGAGGGTGCTGGCGGTAGCCACGGGCAGCTATTCGATAGATGTGCTCAAAGCCGAAGGCCCGGATTTCATCTTCCAAGACATGTCCAACAAACCCGCATTTCTCTCCGCCATTTTTCAGGCCATTTAAAAAACTTTGTTGTAAACTGACGCTCCTATGAAACCTTCCCGGCTTGTTTTATTCGATATCGACGGCACCATTCTGGGCACTTCCCGGACCATCTGGCCGGACCCGGTGAAGGAAGTGATGGAAATGGTCCTGAAGGAAGCGGGAATCCCGCAGACCATTGATACGTCCCAATACCGTCAGGGCGGAAAGACGGACCCCCAGATTTTTTATGACATTTTGGGCCTCAACGGCCTTTCCGAAGAAAAAATCACTCCGCTCATGCCCAGACTGCGGGAAGCTTATTTAAAAGCGCTGCGGGACAAGATTACCCAGCGGCCCGATTACATTATTTTGAAGCCTGGCGTAGAGGCGATTATCCAAAAGCTTCACGAACACCCCGAAGTGTTGATGGGCCTTTTGACCGGCAATTTTGAGGAAGGGGCCCGGCTCAAGCTCCAGCCTCACAATCTGAACCAGTATTTTCCTTTCGGCGCTTATGGCGATGGCACCCGTCAAAGGTCCGATCTGCCCCAAAGGGGTCTGGACGTGGCTGAAAAATATGCCGGGCACCGTTTTTCCGCCAAGGAAATCGTCCTAATTGGGGATACGCCCAACGATATTCACTGCGGACGCCACTTAAACGTGCGGGTCATCGCGGTGGCCACTAGCAATTACTCACTTGAGGTTTTAAAGGCTGAAAACCCCGATTATGTGTTTCCAGACCTGACAGACACCGAGAAAGTCTTAAACGCTGTATTGGAACACATCAACTAACGGGGTAAACTGCTCCCGAAAATTTCTTAGACAAAGGAACTGCCATGAAAATCCGTTTAGCCCACAGCCCTGATGCCGATGACGCTTTTATGTTCTACGGCCTGGCCAAGAACAAGATTGATACCGAAGGCATCGAGTACGAACACGTTTTAAAAGACATCCAAACTCTGAACGAATGGGCTAAAGAAGGCCGCATGGAAGTCACCGCGATTTCCGCCCATGCCTACGCCTATGTGAAAGACAAGTACGCGGTTTTGACCCACGGTGGCTCGATCGGTAAAAACTACGGCCCCATGATTATCGCCAACCAGCCAGTGACGCTTGAAAGCCTCAAGGGCAAGAAGATCGCCATCCCGGGCAAAATGACCAGCGCTTATTTGTCTTTCAAACTTTGCTTCCCCGATTTTCAAGAAGTGTTGGTGAACTTTGACGAGATTATGAATGAGGTCAAAAAGGGAACGGTGGACGCGGGTCTCATTATTCACGAAGGCCAGTTGACCTATGAAGCGCAGGGTTTTTATAAGATCGTCGATATGGGCGAGTGGTGGTTTAAGAAAACCGGGATGGTTTTGCCCATGGGCGTCAACGCGATCCGCCGCGACCTGCCGGAAGATATTAAAAAGAAAGTTTCCAAACAACTCAAACAATCCATCCAATATTCTTTGGATAACCGTGAAGCGGCGCTGGATTATGCTTTGGCCTTTGGCCGCGGTCTTTCCCGCGATATTGCCGACAAGTTTGTGGGCATGTGGGTGAATGAACGCACGATTGAAATGGGTGAGGACGGCAAAAACGCTATTCGCGCTTTTTTGCACGAAGGCGAAAAAGCCAAACTCATTCCGCCTATCGGCGAAATCGAGTTCGTCAGCTAAGAGAACCCCTTGAAGCGTAAAAAGGCCGAATGGTCTCTTTATATGGCGGAGTGTGCCGATGGCTCCTATTACACCGGCATCGCCAAAGACGTTGAGAAGAGAATCGAAAACCATAATACGGGCAAAGGCGCTAAGTACACCGCGACCCGCGGCCCGGTAAAGCTGATCTTTCAGGAGCCTCAGGGGGATTATTCCACGGCGCTTCGGCGGGAATATCAAGTGAAGACGCTCTCGAAAGAACGCAAGATCCGGTTTATCGCCGGGGAAAAACTGGCCAAACCGGCCAAAAAAGCCAAGATGACGTTTCAACGCAAGAAGAAAGCTAAGAAGCGCCGCGGTAAAAATAAATCCAGAAGGGTTTCATGACGCAAGGACCTCTCGAAGTGGGCGCCGCCCTGGTTTATGAAAACGGAATGTACCTGATCAGCCAGCGTAAGGAAGGCGATTCCTTCGGCGGTTATTGGGAATTGCCCGGCGGCAAAAAAGAAATCGGCGAAACACTGGAAGAATGCGTCATCCGCGAGCTCAAGGAAGAGTTGGATATTGAGGTTTATATCCGCAAGTTCTTCAAAATCGTGACTTACGACTATCCTACCCGGTCGGTCCGGCTGAACATCTTTTTGTGCGGTATTAAAAGCGGGGAACCCAAAGCGATTGAATGCTCCCAATTTGCCTGGGTGAAACCCCAAGATCTCAAAACCTATCAATTCCCTGAGGCCGATCAGACGCTGATTGCCGAAGTGGAAACTAAAAATTGGGATGAGGAAACTAAATATCCTCATGAGTATTTAGAGGGAATTAAGCTTTTTAATGACAGACATTATTTTGAATGCCACGAGATGCTGGAAGATATCTGGCACCCTTCACAGGGGCAGGACCGGCTTCATTACCAGGGTTTGATTCAGGCGGCGATTTCATTAGAGCATTTCCGCAAAGGCAATCAGATAGGTGCCAAGGGTCTTTTTGAGAAGGCTTGCGAGAAATGGGCCGAATTGCCAAAAGAATATATGGGCGTGGATTTACATTGGCTCAAAAATACGCTGGAAAATTTTTATCAGAGCGGCAGCGCCATCGAGTCAGCTCCCAAGATTCCTCTGCCCCAATAACTAGAGACCCAATCCAATTCGAACACCCGGAATCAGCCAGGGCGCCGCGGCGCTGGTGCTGGTGGTTGAGTTGCTGTAAGTCCCGTTGTTGTAATCAAAGGTTGTGGTAGTGGTGGAACTGCTGGCGATGATGACTCCGATGGCCCAATCCAACTCAAAATAGAGACCGTTAGAATCCATCAGGCTTAATCCAAACTTAAAGTTAGGCGCGATCCAGCTGGCGCCGGTGGAATAGTTGCCGTCGTTGCCCGCGCCAAATACGGCTCCGAATCCCCAAAAGAAGCAGGCGTCCTTGGCGCTGGAGTAAAACTTAATCCGGGGTTCCACCGCGTAGTAATACTCACCGGATAGACCAAAGATAGAACCGGGGATATAAACCCCCGTGATGCCTAAGTTCATCGTTGGTTCTAAAGACAAGCCGGCGTCGAGCCCGATTAATGTGGGTCCGAGCAAAGCCAACCCCAATTGAAAGCGGCGGTCGTCGCGCGCGCAGGTGGACATGTTGTAATTCACAATATTCCGGTCTTCACGGGTTAATAGATTGTCCTGTCCATATTGTCTCAATTGATTGCGGGCGTGTTCCTGCAGGGCGACTCCGTCGTAATATTCCCTGACGATAGCCCGGGCTTTAGTTTCGGGAGCGGGCGTCGGGGTGGGGCTGGTGGCGCGCAGGACTTCGGTATAACTTTTCAAACCCGGGTTGTTGGGATTGGCGGCAAGGCTTTTGTCATAGGCAGCCACAGCGTCACTGTCATCTTTGATCTGGTGATAGCAGTTTCCTAAAATTTGATAGGCCTGCCAATTGTTGGTGTCAGTTTGCACGACCATCTTCAGATATTTGATGGCCTGGGGATAGTTCTTTTGTTGGTAATAAGAGAGAGCGCCTTTGAAATAATCGTCCGTGGTATAGGCTTGCGCTAAAGCGGGCAGTAAAGAAAACGATATTAGAAACAGACACGAAATATTTTTAAAAGACATAGTCATCCATTCATATGATCAATTTTTTAACGGGTTCGATTATTTCCGCTGGGTTGAAGGGTTGCAACCTTTTTTATCTCAAAGAAGGAAAGGGTTTTACAAGCTTTCAGAAAGTGTTGTCAGGATGATTGTGAATTGCGGACCCACATGGGGTATTTGATCCGCTCTAAAGCGCTGTTTTGAGTGAATTGTTTAAACACTTCTGGCGACATGGAAACGGTTGAAGGGTTTGATAGCTGAAGTACTTCGGCGCGCGGTTGAAAAGAGGGCTCCTGTCCCTCAGGCGCGTTGGCATTGTAAGGGCAGACGGTTTGGCATAAATCACAGCCCGCCAGATAACCGTGAAGGTTGGTGTTTTCGGGCAAAGCGGACCGATGTTCTAAGGTGAGATAGCTAATGCACTTGTTGGCGTTTAAAACCCCCGCTTCTTCTAACGCGTCTACCGGGCAGGCATCCATGCAGGCGGTACAGCTTTTACAAAGGTTGTCCGTGGTTTCGTCATAAGCTAACTCGGCACTGCTGATGATCTCGCCCAAAAAAAGAAAGGAACCGAATTTTTTATTTAGCAAAAGCGTGTTCTTGCCAATCCAGCCCAGTCCCGCGGCGGCGGCATAGTTTTTCTCCAGAATAGGTCCGGTGTCCACATAGGATTTCATCTGAACACCTGGCTCTAGTTCCCGCCAATAGGCGGCTAAAGCTTCCAGTTTTTCCAATAAAACCTTGTGGTAATCCTGGCCCCAGGCATAGCAGGAGATGGGGTGCTTTTCTAACAGGGGATAGTTTTCGGCGGAAGGGTTGTAACTGAGGGCGACGCAAAAGATGGACTGCGCGCCGGCTAAGACTTTTTGAGGATCGCCGCGCTCTTCTTTTCGGCGTTCCAAATAGCCCATTTCACCGGCGTAGCCTTTGGAGAGCCAGTTGAGAAAATCCGGATACTGGGGAGAAGGGACCGCACGGGTCGCGCCGGAGAGCTCAAAGCCCAGACTGAGGGCCTTGGCCTTCAGTTTTTGGGTTTTTTCAACGGCGTTCATTTTGATTTGGTTTTAGAAAAGGTAATGCCGGCGGCGCTGATAAAGGCCAAGCCGCAGGCAATGAGTACGTAGAGTTTGCGTTCTTCGGATACCTGATGATAAACGTAGAAACCGAAGCCGACTAAGGCCCAGGCGAAAACGATCCAAAGAATTTCGCCCAGAGGTGGCATGGTCATGGATGATTTTTTGTAAGAAGTCCCGCTGGGTTCTTCTAACTCAAATTCGGATTCGTTTTGGGCGGAATGATTGCGAAAGCCTTTTAGGTCATAGCTCTTCTGCGTTTCGGGCTCGTAAACCTTGCCGCCCACTTCATGCAGAATAATATCCACTAAGGCGTGCTGCAGTTCCTGAGATTCGTGGGTTGATTCTGGCGTTAAAGAGACTTTGTAGACCAGTGAATGCAGGTTTCTTTCCACGATGCACTGTGTTTCAGGAGTAATGGGGTCATAAAAATAAATGCTTTCCCATTTGTAATTGGTGCCTTTAACTTCCATCTCCACCGATAACGCGCGGCGGTGAAGTTCTTCAGATAAAAGGTGGCTCGAGGGAATGTCTTTTTTATGAGGGGTGACGATGTAGTCAGACATGGAACTTCCAGTGTGGATTTGAGTAAAACGTTAACAAACGGCGGTCAAAAAAAGCGGGAACGGATTTTATCCATTCCCGCTTTTGGTTTAAAAAGTTCAATTACTTCGCGGCGGTTGCTTCAAGATCTTTACGGTAGACGGGAGTCCAGCCGGATTGATCTTTAAACAAACGAACGCAGTGAATTTTCTTCTCGTCGGTTAAATAAAAACGGTGGTAGCGGTTGGCCGGAACCAGAATAAAGTCACTGGGCTCCACCAAAACCTTCATCCAACGGTCATCCAGGCTGCGGATTTCGAACACGCCCGAGCCGCCCAACAAAAAGCGGACTTCGTCGTCCGTATGCAAATGTTCGCCCACAAACTTTTGGCAAAGGGCTTCGAAGTTATCCATTTCGGGAAACATGCGGACTTGGTCCAGAGTCACATAGCCGCGTTCTTTCATGATTTGTTCTAAGGGACCGCGGTATTTGGTTTCGTCGGTCTCGAATTGTTCGTAGGTGACGCCCTGGGCGTTCAGTTCTTCCGCCGAAATGTTGTTTCCGTTGTCTAACCAGATTGCTTTCATTTAAAGCCTCCCTGTCTCTCTAAAACTTTTAAACCGTGGGGTCGATCCCCATTTGTTTCATCTTGACTGCCGCTTCAAATAAATAGTCATAGCATTCAGCGTGGGTCTTGGCCTGTTTCCAGTCTTTGCCCCATACATATACCCCGTGGCGGCGCACTAACACGGCGTGCGACTTGGGGTTATTACGGATAGCCTCAGCCAATGAATCGGTCAGGTCGCATTCATAAGCGGTGTTTTCAATGATGGGCACTTCGAGGGTATCAAAAGCGCCAAAGCCCTCGACGCCCTTTTGCATTTCCATATTGCGGATGCGAAAGTGGGAACTGTACTGGGTGGTCACCATCATGGCGTTCAACGAGTGGCTATGTAATACCGCGCCGGCGTTACGAAGCTGATAAGCGTGCATGAAGAGCGGGGAACATTGGGACAGTTTTAAACCGCGGCCTGGTTCTTCAATGGTTTGACCGGCGTCGTCTAAAACGAAGATGTCTTCGGGTTTGAGGCGTTCTTTTTGAACACCGCTGGGGGCCATATATATTTTGCCGCCCTCTTTAATGGACATGCCGCCGCCGGTGCCCGAAGCCCAGCCGTGATTGTAAAAATTACGGCAGAGTTCGCAGACGAGTTCTTTGGTCTGCTGAGGGGTCAGAGAAGAGGCGGATTTTTCTTTGGTTTGGTTTAAAATGGATTCCATTGAAAAATAAATTAGCAGTATCCTAAGTGTCCGTCAAGGCCACCTCTGCTCGTATAGATGAAAGGAATCGGATGGAAAAGAACCTCATTTCCCACAAGGCTAATAGCTTCGCGGAGTCGGTGATTCGGGCCATGTCCCGGGTAGCGGCGGCGCATCAAGCGGTCAATTTAGCTCAGGGTTTCCCCGACTTTCCGGCGGACGAGCGTATCAAACAGGCTGCCGTCGACGCCATCATGAAGAACATTAACCAATATGCCATTACCTGGGGCGCTAAAAGCCTTCGTGACGCCATTGTGGCCAAGGAAAAGAGATTCCGTGGCCGGGAGCTGGATTCCGAAAAAGAAATCACCGTTTGCTGCGGAGCTACCGAGGCTATGATGGCCACCATGATGGCGGTCATTAATCCGGGCGACGAAGCGGTCATCTTTGAGCCCTATTACGAAAACTATGGGCCAGATACCATCCTCTCCGGCGCGGTACCGCGCTACGTACAGCTTCACCCGCCCAAGGATGATCAAAGCGATTGGTATTTCAATGAGGATGAGCTGGCCGCGGCCTTTAACGATAAAACCAAAGTGATCATCATCAACACGCCGAACAATCCCACCGGCAAGATCTTTAGAAAATCCGAAATGGAATTTATCGCCAAGCTCTGCCAGAAGTGGAATGTGCTGGCGGTGACTGACGAAATTTACGAACACATTATTTATGATGGCGAGAAGCATGTAACCATGGCCAATATTCCCGGCATGAAAGACCGCACCATTACCATTAATGGCGCCTCGAAGACCTTTTCGGTTACGGGCTGGCGTGTGGGCTACATCATTGCTCCTGAGTTTTTAACCATCCCTATTCGCAAGGTGCACGACTTTTTAACCGTGGGTGCTGCCGCGCCCCTGCAAGAAGCCATCGCTTTTGGCATGGGATTGCCCGATGATTTTTATAAGCATTTGTCCGAAGGCTATCAAAAGAAGCGCGACTTTTTAATGGCGGGCTTGCGTGAAGCCGGATTTAAAACCTTTAAATCCTGGGGCGCTTATTACTTGATCTCGCAGATTCCCGAGGCGGGCTACCCCAATGATTACGATTACTCGGTTCATCTGGCCAAAGAAGCCAAAGTGGCTACCGTGCCCCTCTCGACTTTCTATTTAGATCACAAGTCAGTGGGCATGATTCGCTTCTGTTTCGCTAAAAAAGAAGAGACACTCCAATTGGGCATCGACAAGCTGAAGGCTTACCGCCAGGTGAAGGTTTGAAGTTTTACCAATCCACCGAGTCCATTGTCATTCGGGCCAAACCCGAACGGGTTTATGGGGCTCTGACTAATTGGAAAGAACGTATGGCCTGGCGCACAGGGCTGATGATGGAATGGGATGGTCCCGACCAAGCGGAAGTGGGCCAAAAGATTACCGCCGGTCTCAATCAATTTCCCTCAACCCCGTTTCAATTTCAAATTACTCAGCTTGAATGGCCTTACCGCATCTTTATCGAATATATCGACACGCCCTTTCGGGGCCGCGCGGCGTTTGAGATTATCCCTGAAGGCGCCAACTGCTACGTTTCGTTTTATTGGATGAAGGTGGAAGTAGTTGGTTTTTGGAACCAGCTTTATTTTCGGCTGGGCTTTGGTTTGAAGACGCACAAACTCAGAAGCCGAAAAACCCTGCAATTGCTGAAAGATTATTTAGAAAACAAAGCCTAGCCGCGCCCTTCAGGGTTGATTCGACCCTATTGCCCTCTTATTATAACCTTCCTAGTTTTATTGAAATTATCACCACTCACGGCTTCACGGAGAATCGGTATGAATTTAAGCCCAGAACAAATCAAGCGTTATACCCGGCACATTTTATTGCCCGAAATTGGCGTCGAAGGCCAAAAGAAATTATTGGCTGCCAAGGTTTTGGTAGTGGGCGCGGGCGGATTGGGTTGCCCGATTTCTCTCTACTTAGCCGCGGCCGGCGTGGGCACTATTGGTTTGGTTGATTTTGATACGGTGGATGTCAGCAATCTCCAACGCCAAATTCTTTTTACGACCGAAGATGTGGGCAAGCCCAAGGTGGAAGTGGCCGCTAAGCGTTTGAAAGCTTTGAACCCCGATGTGGTGGTCAATACCTACGTGGTCGCCCTCAAGAGCGACAACATCATGGATATTCTCAAGAACTACGACATGATCATCGATGGTACGGATAACTTCCCGACCCGCTACTTAACTAACGACGCGGCGTCCTTACAGGGCAAGCCGAACATCTATGGCTCGATCTTCCGTTTCGACGGCCAATTGACCGTTTTCAAAACCCCTGAAGGTCCTTGCTACCGCTGCTTGTATCCCGAACCGCCTCCTCCGGGAGAGGTTCCGTCCTGCGCCGAAGGCGGCGTGATGGGAGCCATGGTGGGAACCATAGGCGCTATGCAGGCCACAGAGGCGATTAAACTTATTACCGGTGTGGGCACGCCCGCTATCGGCAAGTTGGTCGTTTACAACTCGCTGGATATGCAGTTCCGTAATTTAAAACTGCGTAAAGACCCCAATTGTCCTTTATGCGGCGAACATCCCACGGTCAAAGAACTGATCGACTATGAAATGTTCTGCGGTATGAAGGTGGAAGAAACTCAAACCAAGGAAGTCGCCGTGAATAAAGACGAAATCGACGCTTTAGCGCTGAAGGTGAAGATGGACGAGAAACAAGACTTTGTTCTGGTCGACGTCCGCGAGCAAAACGAATATGACATGGCCCGTATCCCGGGTTCGGTGTTAGTTCCTTTGTCCCAATTGCCTAACCGGTTCCATGAACTGGATAAGTACAAGGGTAAAGAAATTGTCGTTCATTGCAAAATGGGTGGCCGCAGCGCCAAGGCCATTACCTTCTTGAAACAGCAGGGTTTTGACAACCTGGTGAACCTGGCCGGCGGTATTACGGGCTGGAGCGACCAGGTCGATCCTTCCGTTCCTAAGTATTAATCGTGATCGAAGAGACACAGTCTGAAGTCGGCATACTACGCGTTTTTTTTGGCAACCGGTTTCAGGCTCATGTCGATTATCAAACGACTGAGGAAGACGCTGTCGCCCGCGAGCGGGACATCATCCAGCTCTTTTCTTTTACCTTCGTCAAAGCTCTTTTTCTTTTAGGTGAAAACAAACAAGCGCCGATGCTGCTTCAATATGTACAAGCCGCCATGGGCGACACGGTGACGCCTAAGGGTTTAATGCGTCCTACCATCATGGGACAAGGCCAATTATTGCTCGATATCGTGCCCGAGAATTTTGAGGGCATTTCGGTTATTCATCTCATTCAAGATGAGGAAACCCGCCGCATTGAAATGATGGTTCCGCTAGGCGATGACGGTCACTTTTATCCCGCGACCACTATTTTCTTTCTCCAATACCTCATTCGGACCTTAAGTGACGCTTCGCTTTTCTTCCTCATGTTGGTTTTAGGCGGAGTTATGGAATATTTAGAAAAGATCGGCAAGACCAACGATATCAAAGCCCTCTCCGCCGCGCCGGTGTATGGTTTCTCGACAGCGATGCGTTATATCGATGGGGAACGTAAGCGGATGGAGCCTTTGGGAGATTCTGCGGAGACAGGTTCTAACTAAGCGGCGCTAGTTCCTTAAACAAATAAACCAAGTAAACCATTCCCGCAATAATCACGATTAAGTTAAACAGGCTCGAGATACCGTGAGCTTTGCCAAATTCTTTGCTTAACTCTTCGACTTTAGGCTGATCCTTCGCGGCTTCGGCAGTTTGGCGTTCGATTCGCAACTCGGCTACCTTCGGGCCAATCCACAAGCCCTGTCCCAACGAAAACAACAGCATTAAACACAAAACCGTAATTTTTACGCAGTCTTGAGGGACATAGTCCTTGAGTGGGTGAATCACGTTATAAGTGATGACTAGCAGAGCGCCGCAGATATAGCTAATCCAGTAATAGGCGGGGAAGAGGTAGCTTTGAACTTGGCCGAATAGTTCCCGGGGAAGGCTTTTGAAGAGGACGGGCGCCTGAATAAAGGTGAAATAAAGCAAAGTGCCGTACCAGAAGATGAAGGTGAAGAAGTTCACGAAGCGCAGAATGGCCATAGTTGCCTCCAGGGAAGATGAGGCATTGTAGAGAGAAGGTCTCTTTCATTTCAACGCCGGGTCGTTGTTATAATGGGCGCAATTCCAATAAAGGTTCCAGATGCCTGAACAACCCACCCGAGTCAAAATAGAGTTTCCGGTCACCGGCGAAGTCTGCGAAGTGGATTATGACGATACGCTGGTAGACGCCACTTTCCGCTTTGAATTGCCCATCCGTTACCGCTGTGAGCGGGCGGTTTGCACGACCTGCCTGGTGGAAGTCATCGAGGGTCTTGAGAATTTGTCTCCTATGGAAGAACGTGAAAAACAAACTTTGGCCGCCATCAAGGCCAAGCCCAATTGGCGGTTAGGCTGCCAGCTTTCCATTTTGGGTGACGTAAAACTAGACTATGTGCCGATTACAGATTCTCGTCGACAACCGCTAACAGATTAAAGGAGCAGGTCATGCCTAAATCATCCGATCGTATCGCCCTTTTGGTGGGCAAAGACTTTGAGGATATGGAAGTCATGTATCCTTACTACCGTTTGATCGAAGCGGGTTATGAAGTGGATGTGATTAGCGAAGAGAAGGCTGGGACTATCTATAAAGGTAAGCACGGATACCCCATCGCTTCTACGCTGGAAATTGCCAAGGCTAAAGCGAAAGATTACTCTGGCTTAGTGGCCCCGGGCGGTTGGATGCCTGACCGTTTACGCCGCAATCCTCTGGTTTTAAAATTAGTCGCGGATATCGACAAACAGGGCGGGGTAATGGCCTCTATTTGCCATGGGCCCTGGATCTTCATTTCGGCCAAGATTGTGAAAGGGAAGAAGATGACCTCGACCCCGGCTTTGACTGACGATCTGGTGAACGCCGGCGCCAAGTGGGTCAACGCTGAAGTGGTGGCCGATGGCCGCATGGTGACCAGCCGTAAACCAGATGACCTGCCTGCTTTTATGCGGGAGACTTTGAAACTATTAGCGCAGTAATTCATTACAATAGGAACCCATGGCGCTTCTATTAGACGTTAAAAACCTTTCTAAAATTTATCCCGCTGGCAGTGAAAACGTTCAGGCCGTGAAGGGCGTGAACTTTCACGTGGAAGAGGGGCAAATTACCTCGGTGATGGGGCCTTCGGGCTGCGGCAAAAGCACCCTGCTTCATTTATTAGGCGGCATGCAGTCGCCCACGGCCGGTGAAATTTGGCTGTCGGGCAAAGCCCTGCATGGTCAAAATGATGAGGCGCTCAGCCAGTACCGCCAATCGACTATCGGTTTCGTGTTTCAATTCTTTCATCTCTTACCGCATCTCGACGCGGTAGAAAATACCGAACTGCCATTACTCATTCAGGGTTTATCCGCTTCTGACGCCCGCGACAAGGCCCGGGATGTTTTGGACCGGGTGGGCTTAGGCACTAAAGAAAAACGCCGTCCTTCCCAGCTTTCGGGCGGGGAACAGCAGCGGGTGGCGATTGCCCGTGCGCTGGTGCATGGACCAAAACTTTTGCTGGCGGACGAACCCACGGGTAATTTGGATATGGCTACAGGCAAAGCGATTCTCGATTTAATTCGTAAAGTGTCGAACCAGCAAAATTGCGCGGTCTTAATGGCCACTCATAGCCGCGAGGCTTCCGAGTGGGGCGACATGGTCATTATGATGCGGGATGGACAGGTGCATGGCATCTACCCCGTCCGTAAATAAATCACCTAACTTCAAAGAACTTTTCTGGCGCTTTACCCTGCGCCACCTTCAGGATGAACCCGCCCGTTTTATTTTGACCATCGCGGGTATCGCCCTGGGTATCGCGCTCATGGTGGCGATTCAGCTATCGAACGAAGCGGCGCTTACTTCTTTTCATGATTCCATCGACGCGATGGCGGGTAAGGCCAATCTTTCACTGTCCTCGACTGGCAATTCCTTTCCTGAAAGCCTTTTAAAAGACCTGGCCGATACCCGCAAGCAGGGCGAACTGCTGCCGGTGGTGCAGGGCAAAATGGCCCCGCAGGATTACCCCAAAGAATTTCTGACCGTGCTGGGTGTGGACCTTTTTAAAGACAAAGAAGCCCGGGATTTTCAGGTGCTGGGTGTTCAAGACAAACTTCTCACCGTTCAGGATCTTTTAAGACTTCTGCCCCAACCCGATGGCGTTTTTCTAACGCAGAAATACGCCAAGGCGCACAGTATTTTAGTTGGTCAAAAAATCCGCTTTATCATTAACGATCAAATTCAAACCTTAACGGTGAATGGTTTATTAGGAAACTCTGGCATAGGCCAGGCGATGGACGGGTCTTTAGCCTTGATGGATATTGCGGCGGCGCAAAAAGTTTTTAATAAGATCGGCAAACTGGATCGATTGGATTGGATTATTCCGCAGAAGGCCGACAGAGAAACACTCGAAAGCCAGCTTCAGAAACTTTATCCCACTTACAAAATTGAACGGCCTTCCCGCCGGGGCGAGCAAGTAGAGAAGATGTTATCGGCCTTTAAGGCCAATTTATTGGCCTTATCATTGGTTTCTGTGCTGGTAGGGGCCTTTTTGGTCTACAACTCCATGTCCATCGCGGTGGTGCGCCGGGTAGAGGAAATCGGCATTCTTCGTACGCTGGGCATTACGCAAAAACAAATTGTGCGCTGGATGCTGGCGGAATCTTTTCTGTTAGCGCTGGTCGGGGTGGTACTAGGGGTTCTGTTAGGCAAGCTCATGGCCTATGACGTTTTGAAAGTTATCGGCAAGACCATTCAAAATCTTTATCTGCCTATTCCGCTGGAACAGCGTCTGCCCAGCCTGACTCACGCGGTCGGTTGGATTTTATTTGGTGTCCTCATCATTCTGGCGGCGACCATTCCGCCCGCTTAAGCCCGCGGCAAGCACCCAGGCGATAAACCCCGCCAGCGTGAACTTCCACATTCTTTGTTCAAAGAGCACCACCATTCCGCCCGCTTTATCGACCGCCCGGATTGAACCGGGGTTATCGGTACGCAAGGGCTACACGGTGGTGCTCTTTGAACAAAGAATGTGGAAGTTCACGCTGGCGGGGTTTATCGCCTGGGTGCTTGCCGCGGGCTTAAGCACGCTACCGCCTTTAGCGGGGCTGCCCTTCTTTGGGTTTGGCTCCGCTTTCTTTTTACTGATCGGGTTGGTGTTGCTGGCGCCTTTCTTTCTCAAATGGTTTTATTCGATCTTCGGAAATCTTTCCCGTTTTGTTTTGCCCTCAGAAGCTTATCTGGCTTTTAGAAGCCTGCTGTCGGACCTAAGCCGAGCCAGCGTGGCCCTGGGCGCGTTGGTGATGGCGGTCGCCCTAATGGTCAGCGTGGCGGTGATGGTGGGCAGCTTCCGCCAAACGGTCGTCATCTGGCTGGGGCAAACCTTGAAGGCTGATATTTATATCCGTCCCGCGACTGACACGAGTGGCTCGCTGGAATCCAAATTAGATCCGTTGACGCTGAAAGCCTTTGGCCAAATACCCGGGGTGCGGGCGCAGGAAAAATTAAGAACGGTTCCCATCACCTGGAAGGGTGTGGATATACCCATCACCGCGCTAGATATGAACGTGTTGTCCAGTAACGGTATGGTGGTGTTGAAATCCGCAGGCCAATCCGAAGCCGTGCTGCAGTCGCTGGCGGGTCAAAACAACCTGTTGGTTTCTGAACCGCTGGCCAATAAGCATCAAGTTAAAACCGGGGATTGGGTAGAGCTGGTCAGTCCCACGGGGCCGGTCTCCATGCAGGTGAAGGGTATCTATTACGATTACGCTAATGAGCGGGGAACTTTCATGATGGATCGGGCGGTTTATGCCCGGTTATTTAAAGACGACAGCGTCAACGCCGTGGCTTTGTACTTACAGCCAGGCTTCTCGACGGACTCGGTCACGCAAGATATTTTGAAGCGCCTGCCCGATGGTACAAAAGTCTTTATCCAATCGAATGCTGTCCTTAAAGGCAACGCCATGAAGGTCTTCGATCAGACTTTCGCCATTACCTACGGTATGGAGGCCATCGCCTTGATTGTGGCGGTGCTGGGCATTTTGACCACGCTGACCTCTTTAATTCTCGAACGCCGGGAAGAGATTGTGATCTTGCGCTATATCGGCGCGCGGCGCAGCCAGGTATCCCGCATGATTCTTTGGGAAGCGGGTTGGATTGGTCTATTGGGGAACGTGATGGGATTTGTGGCCGGGTTAGTGCTGGCTCTTCTTTTAATTAATGTGATCAACGTTCAATCCTTTGGCTGGACCATCCAATGGCATATGCCCTGGAGCTTCTTGATTCCGGCTCTCGCTTT
>Ga0206920_1059_pt1 | contig 32015 bp, 26 predicted proteins | sample Alteio_BWOrgHeat_65_FD_152934 | JGI IMG/M metagenome (GOLD analysis project Ga0206920, IMG submission 152934) | Enriched cells from forest soil in Barre Woods Harvard Forest LTER site, Petersham, Massachusetts, United States -... | ecosystem: Environmental > Terrestrial > Soil > Temperate forest >...
TAAAGTCATCGATATTATTAGCAAGCATAAAGAGATTCTTTTAACTTCTGAAACTATCGGCGACACCCAGGGTAATGACAATACCAGCACCATCTACGCCAAGCTCACTCCCTGGCAGACACGAAAGCTGTCGACCTCGGACCTGAAAGATATCGTGCGTAAAGAATTAGAGTCTTACCGTGAACAATATCAGCCCCAGGTGGCGGATTACGATTTGGTGAATAACGCCGCGCCATTCAATTTGGTTTTGGTGGGGGATGATTACAAAACGCTCGAACCCATCGCCAATGACATGATGGTCAAAATTAAAAATATTCCCGGCCTGGCCGATTTACAAACCAATTACGACGGCAACAAGCCGGAGTTTCAGGCGGTGTTGGACCCGGTGAAGCTGCGCCAGTTAGGCGTGCTGGGGATTGAGGCGGGCAATGAATTGCACACTCAGGTGGAAGGTTCGGTGCCGGCGAAGTTCCGCCAAAACGGATTGGAATATGACATCCGGGTGCGCATGCAGGAAGACCAAAGAAACCTGCAGCAAGATTTCAAGCATGTCTGGGTGCCGAACAGCAATCACTTGCAAGTGCGGTTAACGGACATCGCGGAGCCAGTGACCACGGTGGGCCCCTCGAAAATCAACCGGCTCAACCGCGCTCGTTATATTCAAATCTCCGGTCAGTTAGGGCCGGGCGGCGCTTTGGGCAACATCACCTCGGCGGCTGAAAAAATTGTGCAAGAGGCCAAATTGCCGCCGGGAGTTACTTATAACTTTGTCGGTCAGGCAGAAGATTTGGGCGACCTGGTCACCAGCATGTTGACCGCGGTGGGGTTGGCGCTGCTCTTTACCTATATGATTCTCGCCAGCCTTTACGAATCGCCGATTTTGCCTTTCACCATCATGATGTCGATTCCTTTGTCGATCGTCGGCGCTTTTATCGCGCTGGCGGTGACCGGGCAGACGCTGAACATTTTTAGCATGATCGCTTTGATTATGTTGATGGGCTTGGTGACGAAGAACGCCATTCTGCTGGTGGACTATATTGTGCAGATGGAAAAGAAGGGTGTGGAGCGCGATGAGGCCATCCGTCTGGCGGGCGTGATCCGTTTGCGTCCGATTGTGATGACCACGCTGGCTTTGATCGCAGGAATGATTCCCACGGCTTTGGCCTTAACCGAGGTGGGCAAGTTCCGCCAGTCCATGGGTGTGGCGATTATCGGCGGCTTGATTAGCTCGCTCTTTTTGACACTCATCATTGTGCCGTCGGTTTACGGTTATGTGGATGACTTCCGTTTATGGCTGAGAAAAAGGTTTATCGGCGATGAGGTAAAAGTCTCTAAAAAATAGAAAATCAAGCCCAACCGCTATTTACGCTTGTTGGGCTTGATCCAGCCTTTTTTCATTCCATACTCAAATCCGGAGACGATCGGATTGGCCAATATCAAAGTGGTAGTCACTCCCAAAACGATTATCGATGCGGTAAAACTGGCGATGTGTTTCATCATAAAGTGCCTCCCCGCCCTCTTCATTGTCTGCACTTCTAAACAGTGCATTTCTCGTGCCTGATTTCACCTGGGGTTAATTTAGTTTTCCCTTTGTTTTGTGTATTCTGTGGTTCTAAACCGATGAGCGAGGAACTATGTCGAACGACCATCTGATTGAAGCCCGACAAATTGTTAAAAATTATGACGATTTCCGCGCGGTTGACGGCGTGGACTTCGCGGTGAAGCCTGGCGAGTGTTTTGGCTTTTTGGGGCCTAATGGCGCGGGCAAATCGACACTGATGAAGATGATCTATTGTTTCTCGCCCCGGGGCGGGGGAGAACTTTCCATTTTCGGTTTAGATCCGGACAAGAGCCCGGCGGAAATTAAGAACCGCATGGGTGTGGTGGCTCAAACCGACAATCTCGATGAAGACGTCACGGTCACTCAGAACTTACAAATTTACGGCGGTTTTTTTGGAATAGAGCGAACCGAGCTAAACGCGAAGATTAAAGAACTGCTGGCCTTTATGGCGCTGGAGGCCAAGGCGGACTCGGGTATCCGGGAGCTTTCGGGCGGCATGAAGCGCCGTCTGGTGATTGCCCGGGCGTTGTTGAACGAGCCTGACCTGATTATTCTGGACGAACCCACTACGGGGCTGGACCCGCAGGTGAGACATCTCATTTGGGCCAAGTTACGGGAGCTGAAGGCCCAGGGTGTGACGATCTTGCTCACGACTCACTATATGGAAGAAGCGCACGAGCTTTGCGATAGGCTTTTAGTTTTGGATAAGGGCAAAGTATTGGCGATGGGTAAACCGGAAGAACTGGTTAAAAATTCCCTGCCCGCCTATGTGCTGGAACTGCCGGCTTCGCAGAAAGACCAGATCACTCTGAGCGGATCGCTTCAGATAGAACTTCACGGGGATAAATTGTTCCTCTTCGCCGCGGCGCCTTCGGAGCTGGAAAAGGTGGCAGTGCAATTCAAAGGCCAATTCCGCATCCGCACGACTGGGCTGGAAGATCTTTTCCTTAAACTCACCGGGAGGGATTTACATGAATCCGAATAAAACCCGCAAGATACCCTCGTTCTTTCATTTAGTCGGCGCGGTCTGGTACCGGCATTACCGTGTTTATCAAAATCACTTTTTCACCAACTCTTTCCCCACGGTGATTGAGCCGCTCATTCTCATGCTGTCTTTCGGCTGGGGGTTAGCTATGGCGGTGGGCAGTATGGATGGCGTGGATTATTTAAGTTTCATCGCGCCCGGTCAGGCCATGATGGCGGCAGTCTATACCTCCGCGTTTGAGGAATCCTACGGCACTTATTTCCGCATGATGGTGGATCACAATTACGACGCCATGCTCTCGACGCCGATTAACGTGACGGAAGTTTTCTGGGGCGAATTGCTTTATACCGGCACTAAGGGCGCGTTTTTCTCTCTGGTGGTGGTTTTAGTTTTGTCCTGCTTTGGGATTATTCATTCGTTTTGGGGTTTGCTGGTGCCGGTGGTAGGTTTCTTTACGGCCATCGCTTTTGGCAGTCTGGGTCTTTTCGCGGCGCGGCTGGTGAAGAACATCAATCAGTTCAACTTTTTCATCACCGGTGTGGTGTCGCCGCTGATTCTTTTCTCCGGCACTTTCTTTTCAATCGACAAAATGCCGCCCTACGCGGCGGTGATCGCCAAAGTGCTACCGCTTTATTTCTTTATTGATGTCTCACGCATGCTGACCACGGGCCGGTTTAACAGCGATCTTTATATCGCCCTGCCTTACATTTTGATTGTGCCGATGGTCATGGGCCATTTCGCGGTGAAGGCCATGTACAAAAAAATGATTCAGTAGTTTGGTTTAAAGCTTTCCGAAAGCCTGGGCGGGAACGACTTTCCATTGGGTTTGGCCGGGCGTTTCCCAAATCAAATGAGCCGCCATGGAGTCGCCGGCGGTTTTTTGATAGTCGATTCGAATCAAATGGAAACCCTTCCGCAGAGAAACCTGATCCCCGTTGGGCTTTTGAGAATTGAACATCTCTTTACCATCCACCCAAATCGAAGCGGTGTCCGTGGTTAAAAGCCGTAAATGATAAATCCCCATTTCTGACGCTAAAACTTGGCCTTTCCACTGAATGGAGAAGGGCGGGTAATTTTGGAAGGGAAAGTCCTGTTTGGAGGTGAAGTTAATCACCGGGTCCTGACGCCGCAGGATAGGCTTTTCTTCAGTGTTAAGAGAAATCCTGTAAGTGCCGACCAGTCCCTTATTCCATTTTTGGAAACGGGTTGCGGCGGGTACGTCGTATCGGTAAAGCAAAACATGGCCCGTGGAGTTCTTCAGCAGGGTTTCTTGTCCTTCGGGGAAGAGTGTTTTCAGCAGTTCAAACTCACCCGATTTGTTTTCCTCTAAAAAGAAAACCAGGTTTTTATCTTGAGGAAAATTTCCCTGACACAAGGCGGTCAAATCTAACGCCGAACTATCGGATTGTCCCCGGTAGCCCAAAAAACGAACCACATGATTTTGAGCGTAATAAGGCGTGATGAAAAAATGAAATTGCCCGGGGGACTGGGTTTCCAAACCGTCGATGGTTTGACCCATCGTTTTTTGCTCGAGCCCCATACTGAGCCGGCATTCTTCATTGTTCGCCTGAGATATAAAATAAGTGTAAAAATTCTGGGCGGTGATAAGGGCTAAAACGGAAACCATCGCGATCGCTACGGCGTTTTTGCGCAGGGAAAACATTTTTTCCAGCGAGGGCCATAGAAAATCTAAAAAGGATCCGGCAAAAAAAGCCACAAAGGCGGTAAGGATGACCAGACGGTTTGAGTTATTCGGCTGGTTTGACAGAAGGCCCGCGAGAAACAGCAGGGCGAAACCAGACAAAGCGTAAAAAGAATCCCGGCTCTTCCAGCGGCGCGCAGCCAGGGCAAATCCCAGAATAAAAAGTATCCCAGTCAGGTCATCCAACATGCGGTGGCCTGGAATGTTGTGCCGCGCGTTTTCATCACCGGTCCGGTTAAACATCAAAAGATTACCGGACCAGACATCCCATAAAGGTTTTAAACTTTTTTGTTCCGCGATCGCGGTTCCAATAAAAGCTTCGTGCTCGCGGTTGCCGAATGTCTTTTCGCTCCAAAAGTAATGGAGAAGTGGAAGGGCAATGATCAAAACAATAAGCAGGTAAATGGCGCCGGTAGAAAGCCGAAACGGTTTCTCTTTTTTTTGGCTGAGGACTTCGAAAAGGGCATAGGCCACAAATAGAAAAGGGACCAGCTTGAAAGCTTGATAGGTGTAGAGTCCGGCTCCCATAAAAATCGCGGATAACGCGAAGGCCCAGATCTTGTTTTTTTGAAGGCCGATCAGCCAAAAGTACAAAGCGCCAAAAAGATAAAAAAGAACCTCGCTGCTGGGATAACCCGCGCGGGTCTCTATCCAGCTCCAGCGGGTAACGGCAAGAATGGACAACGATAGAAGCGCGGTGCGGGCGCCGGATAACTGGCGGACTGAGGCATAAAAGAAAACCATGGCGGCCATAGCTTGAAGGGTAAAAAAGAGATGGAAATTAAAGAGAGAGTCGCCCACCAGATGAAACCAGGCCGCGAGCTGATAAAAGAGAAGCACTTCGGGGATTTGAAAGTTAAATACTTCGCTGAAGGGCCGCCAGCCCTCGTGCTCAATCCGAAGGGCGCATAAACCGGTGAGGCCCTGGTCCGTATGCATTCCAGCGGGGAGAATATCTATTTGGTAAAGCCGGAAGAAGCAGCCGAAACTCAGGGCCGCGATAAAAAAGAGAAACTCTGTTTTTTCAGATAGTGTTTTGGAAGCGGGGACATTTAAAACAGGAAAAGACTTTAACTCCCACAGGGCCAAACCATAAAAGAAGAGTCCGATCCATAAAGTGTAAGAATGGCCCGATTGAGAGATGAAAAATTGGCCTGTGGCGGAAAAAAGGAAAAGAAACAGCAGGGAAAGTTTGGAATTTTGAGACGAATGGACCGAGGCCATAGCACTCCAACCCTGAAATTCTAGGAACTTCGCCATCATAACCGAAAAAAACCGAGCCTTCTCAATTATGAAACGGTATGAACTTTCTGTTAGGATAAGCCTTCTTTACATTACTCAGCGAAGGGTTTTTGATTTCCGTGAAACAAACAGAATCTTTTTCCTTTCCCCGGTTTCTTTTTTCCCGTTTGATCGTTTGGATCATTCTTCCTCTATTGGGCGCTTTGCTTTTCTACGGGCTGACCGCGCTGCCTTCCGAGGGTGATGAGAACCCCACTTTTCATGTGGCCTCCCGTTATCTTGACCGGGGAACCGCCGAAACAGGTTTTTCTTTTCCCGTCCTAGCCGTTTTGCTGGACTACCGCAGTTTTGACTTAGTCTTTTTAAGTTTGTTTTTTATCGTCATGACTTTGATGGCGATTTTAATCGGTGTGGTTGAAAATTTGCCCATCCGTCCTTTCTCCCAGGTCTGGGCCTGGACGGCCCTTTTGTCATCCTCTCTTCTTTTGGCGGCGGGATGGTTGGGACTGCGGACGGGCAGCAACTTTATGGATTATGAGTTTTGGGCCGGCCTGTTCGGGCCGACAGCCCGGGTTCACGGCGCCGAAATCACGGGGTTCTTACTACTGGTGACGGCTGCTTGTTCTTTTATTTGGACTTATCAGGTTTTAACTTCCGGAAAGGAAAAGCGCTTTGGCCATCCATAGTCTTTTCATTGTCCGGGGATTACTGATCCTTTTAGCGCTCACAGCGTTTTATTCCATTTGGACCGCCAGCCATTTGCTGAAAAAGGTCATGGCCTGGCTGGTTTTTCAAATCAGCATCGCGTTGCTTTGGCTCTCCAGCGCTTACGTTTATCACGGGCATTTGAATCCATTGCCCCAGGTGGCCGCCTTCCTCATTTTGGCTTCCTCCACGGGCATTTTGGGAATCATGCTGGTTTTCTGCCTGGGTGTATCGAGAAGGCATGACAGCCTGGACATTGAAAAAATAAATCATGGGGTTTCCCTATGAGAGAACATCTGCCCGTTTTACTTTTGATTCTTCCCCTTCTGGCGGTTCCCGTCATTACAGCCTTGTCTTTTTCCTCCACGCTCATTAACCGCTTGTCGGTTTTAATTGTTTTTGTAATGGGTTGGATTTTTGGCGGAGAAGCCCTGATAGACGTTTCGGCGCGTGATGTTTGGTCTTATAACCTGGGCGGCTGGGCGGCGCCCTGGGGCATTGAACTGGTTCTAACGCCTTTTACGGTTTTTCTTGCGGGAGTCATTTGGCTGATTGGGATGGCGACCTGGTTTTACGGACTGCCTTATTGGATGCTCCGCCGGGGTGAGGCGGTGAAGGAAGGCTTGTTCAACGCGCTGCTTTTTTTGCTATTGGGTTCGGTATTCGGCCTGTTATTTCTCCGTGATTTGTTGAGTCTGTATTTTTGCCTCGAAACCGCTTTGGCGGCAGCGGCGGGATTGCTGGTAGTGGGTCAGGCCAAAAACTGGCGGGATGGTTTTTATCTTTTCTTCAGCGGCAGTGTGGCGGCGTCCTTTTTACTGCTGGCCGCTTTTTTTCTTTACGCTTCCACAGGCACGCTGAACTTGAATGATCTTTTGTCTCAAATTTTTATTTCTAAAAACGCGGGCATTGTTTTAACCGGCGGTGTTTTAACCGCGCTGGCTTTCACGGTCCCGTTTAGCTTTCCCGCGCCTTATTTCTTCTCGAGGCTAGTGGGGCAGACGCCTTCTTTTGTGATGGGACTGCTCTCCTCGGTTTTTGTCCGTGTGGTGGTTTATGTTTTGTTTATTCTTTTTTTCTTCACGTTGAATTTGCCGGGGTTTAATCAGCCTTTATGGCTGGTGGTTTTTCAATACGCGCTCATCCCCTTTTTCTTTTGGCATTTTGTTTTGGCTTTTCAGCAAAAAGACTTTCAACAGTCGGTGGCTTTTATCAGCGTGGCCCAGTTAGGCACGATTTTGATGGGTTTTTTGATCGGCAGCAAAAGCGCCTTAACCGGAACCCTGTTGGAACTGTTGAGCCAGATTTTAGTGGTGGCAGGGTTATTTTTTATCGCGGGAACCTTGCGGACGGCCCCGGGCAGCTTACCCATGGCCCGTTTAGCGGGATTGGGACGGCACAGACCCTGGACGGGATTGGCTTTGATTGTTTTCGCGGGGTCGATTGTGGGCATTCCCCCCACCGGCGGTTCTCTGGGCAAATGGTATTTGATTCAGGGCGCTTTAGAACGCAATAACTGGATTCTTTTGTTTTTTATCGGGGCGGCGGCGCTGCTTAATCTTTTCTATTTTATTAAATTAATTGTTCTCATTTATGAGCATGGAGAAGAGGACGCGGATCATCCTTCTTCGGGCGCGGCCAAGATGCCGGTTTTGGCGCTGGCGCTGGGAATTTTAATGCTGGGGATTTTTCACCAAAGCGTCATTCAGCGTTTTATTGAGCCGGCTTTGCCTAAAGCTTTCCAAAACATCTCGATGCCCAATGTGCCTTTTCTGGGTAAACAGGTCGAGTAAATTTTAAGGGCTGAAAATAAAAAAGCCGTCCCCCGAAAAGGAGACGGCTTTTTTAACGCTAAAATTAGGCCAAAGTTTTGTGAGTGCCGTCGCAGTAAGGTTTGTTGTTTGAGTGTTTGCATTGGCAAAGATAAGCGGTTTTCTTTTCCTCAACTTTGAAAACGATCGGCGTAAATTCAGTTCCTTTATGCGAACCGTCGCAGAAAGGCTGAGATTTAGAGTGGCCGCAGGCGCACCAGGCGTAATTTTTTCCCGCTTCCAACTCAACCGCGGCAGGCGCTTTGGCGGCAATGTGAGGTTCGGACATGAAGTTCTCCTTGGTTTCTCGTTTGAATACGGCATCATCATATAAATCTTTGGTCATAAAAAACACCTTGTTGCCCAATATCCCGTTACGTTAGAGTAACTTCACAGGAAAGCTCCCATTTATTTCCCGTCTAAAGTGAAAAAATCGTGTCAAAAGCCGCCGCGCGAATTACACAGGAGTTATTTTTGGAATACCTGAAGCGCTTTCATCCCTGGGGTTCTTTTGTTTTCTTTCTCACGGCTAATTGTGTTCTCGGATATTTCCCCTTGCCGTTTATGTGGAAGGTCACGGTTTTAATCCTTGGGATAATCCTTCCGCTCATTTTAGCGGCCCGCCAAACCCACGCTGAAAAAACAGAGTCAATCCAGATTTTTCACGAGGATTTTTTAAACCCGATTCCCGCCTGGCTGTGGATGGGGCTGGCGGCGGGTGTGGTTTTGATTTATTTTTATCAGTTGAGCGCGGTGACCATTTGGCCCACGAGGGATGAAGGTCTTTTTGGCTCACTGGGATTGCGGTTGAGCGAAAAGTGGGACTGGAAATTCTATTACACTGCCGCGCAGGATTCGCCGCTTCTCATTTGGTTCTTAAGTTTTTCATTGCGGTGGTTTCAGTCGCCCTTTTGGGGTTTGTGGTCGGTCCCGGTTCTTTTTTCCGCCGCCACTGTTTTCTTAACCTATTTCATCTCGAGGCTTTATTTTCCCAGGTCGTTCAGTTTTTTAGCGGTTTGTTTATGGGCCTTTAGCCTGTGTTCGCTGGGCTGCGGGAGGTTTTGTTTACCTACGTTTTCAGTGCTTCCCTGGGAACTCATTTGTTTTGGAATGACGGCCCTTTTTTATCAGGAAGACCGGCCTCAATATAAAAAAATGTGGGCGGTTCTATCCGGCTTTTGGACGGGATTGGGCTATTTCACTTTTACTTCCTGGCCGGTCATCGCTTTGCCGGTTGTTTTGATAGTGTTTTTCGACCCTTCCCAGAAGCATTTTTTTAAAAACCGAAAATTTCTGATGTGGTTTTTTTGTCCCTTTTTTATAGCCGTCGTTCCATTTTTGGCAGCCATGGCGTCGGTGGGTTATGGAGAACATATTTTTGCCATGTCTCGTTTTAACCATTGGTTTTCCAGCAAAGACCAATGGGATTCAGCGATTTCCTATTTTTCCTCTCTTTTTTGGGGTCCCTGGGGCTCTTATGCGTCACAGGGAGAGGATTGGGTAAGGCTGAATCCTATTTTGGGAGCGATGTTTTTTTTAGGATGCGTTCAGAGTTACCGGTTTCGTTTCAATGGAATGATTCAGTGGATAGGGCTGGTGTTTGTTTTTTGTCTTTTGCCGGGAGTTCTATCCGCGAATTTTTTGATTTTAAGAATCGTACAAATTTTTCCTATTTTAATTTTAATCTCGGTTTTAGGTTTGATGAGCCTGCTGATCGAAGTCCGGCGTAGTTATCGGTTGTTTTTGTTTTTTTTGTTTCTGATTTTATCAATTGCCATTGATAACCATGAATTTTCGCAGAGTCACAGAGATCCGCTTAGTACGCCCGAGGTGTCGGCCCAATCGTCTTTTCCGGTTGAAAGTATCCGTTCCTATAGAATTTTAAAAAGTTTAGCGGACCAAGCGGGATCTGGTTTTGTTTTTACTGAGTTCATGCAGGTTCCCCGGGACAATTCTTTGCTGGTGATGACTTACGCGTTTAACGCGGCAGAAAATCCAAGATTAAAACCTGAACAGGCGCAATGGGCGGGAGTGGTGGCCAATCTCCATTACTATTCTTTCTTGGCTAAAAGATTTCCTGAGGCTCGCTGGTATTGGGTGCATGAAGGGCGAACGCGGGGGAGTGAATGTATTTTAGGTATTATTCCGATTGATGAAAAAAATAAAGATGTGATAAAAACCTGGGTTCAGGCGCATCATTATTTCCGGCAAGTGAGCCTGGCTTTGGACAACATTAGCGAAAAAAATACTTATCACATGGCGGATCGGATTTTAAACCAGCCGCCGGCTTCCATCTCCAGTGATCGGTTTTTAGAATCTTGTTACTGGGAACGCCGGGCTCAATTTTATTATGATTACCATTTCGAGACACATTATGACGATCAAGTAGCCGCTTTGAAACAGGCGGTCGCTCAAGGCTATCCGGCGGCCCATTTGTACTATGATCTGGGCTGTCTTTCGGCCCGGAAGGGGCAGGTACAACAGGCGTTGTCAGATTTTAAAACAGCGCTTCGAGTCGAACCGAATTATTCAGACGTCTTAAGTGCCATGGATTATTTCAAAACAACCAAAGCGGAGCCTCGACATCAATGAGCTGGAAAATAATTTTTTTATTGACATTATTTGGGCTTTTAGCCGGGAATGGACCGGTCTGGGCGCAAGAGGATGAAAGCCGGTTTAAAACCATTTTTGTCAGCGGGTCAGCCAACGCCTATCACGATGAGCGGGATGAGACGAGCAAACTTAAAGCGGCCGAATCGGTTGATGACGGCGATAACGTTTCAACCGGCGCCAAGAGCGAGGTTCTTTTAAAATTGCCCGGGAAGGCTTACATTTATTTAGGGCCTCACACCAAAATTCATATTAGCCGTTTAAGATCCGGCGACAAAGGACTACAGGTTCGGCTAAATCTTTTATCAGGTGATCTTTGGTGTCAGTTAGACCAAGAGCCGAAAAATATGGTTTTTGAGGTTTCGATGCAAAACCTTATTTGCCGCTGCCATGGAACCTTGTTTGAGGCGATCCGTCAAAAAAACGCCTTGAGAATTAACGCGTTTGAGGGCTCTATTGTTACGACGTCACACGGTCAAGTGAAGATGGCTAAAACGGGGGAGGTGACACAATATGTTCAAGATAAGTTCCGCTATAAGCACCGGTTAAAGCCTTCGGACGAGAGCCGCTTGGAAAAATGGAAGACTCGTTTAGAAGAAATTTTGCTCAAAACACATGAGAAGATGCCCACAAAACCCTGATAATTCGATAAAACGCAACTCTATGATATTTAACCGCTATAATAGATACCCCTTGGAGTAACATTCCGGGGCTAGTCGAAGGTTGATAGAACTGAGGAGTTTTTAATGAATTTTTTGGACAGGGTACTCGATCCACCCTCTTACGGATTTACCAGGGATGGAAAACTTTACGTACCAACCCACGCCGAGCTTTGGCGCGAGTTTTTCACCCGATTGAATATTTTTAAGTCGAGAAAGAATTGGCTGGCGGCTTTTAGCTGGTTTTCCGCGCTGTTCTTCGCGCCTTTCCTGATCATTTTCTTGGTTCACTACTTCACCTGGAAACTACTCATTGTCGGCTTCATTTATAGCATGGTGCTTTTAGGCACCCATGGCACGGTTTACTTGCACCGCTATGGCACCCACCACGCCTTCACCTTCACGAATAAAGTTTGGCTTTTCTTTGTGCGCCATTTGGTCATCAAGATCATTCCGGAAGAGGTCTACATCGTTTCGCACCATGTGCATCACTACATCTCGGAAAAACCCGGCGACCCCTATAACGTTTATGGCGGCTGGCTCTATTGTTTCCTGGCGGATGTGAATCATCAGGCCATTGCCCGGGATTTAAGCCTGGAAGAATACGAACGCGTGGCGGCTTTGGTGACCCATACGGGCGTCAAGGGCAACAGCTATGCGCAGTACAAAAAGTGGGGATCGATTTGCCATCCCGGCTGGACGATTTTGACTTTCGCTTTGAACTGGGCTTTCTGGGCGGGCGCTTTTTACCTGATCGGCGGCTGGCCTTTGGTATTCGCGATCTTCGGATGGACTGAAATCTGGGCCATTGGTATCCGCACCTATAACTACAGCGGACATGGCGGCGGTAAAGATTTGCGCCGCGAAGGCGATGATTTTGACCGCTCGAACCTTGCTATCAATCAAGTTTGGCCGGGCATGGTCACCGGAGAATGGCATAACAACCATCATTTGTATCCGAACGGTATTCGGGCGGGCTTTTTGCCCTACCAATGGGATTACGCCTACCTTTTTATCTGCTTTTACCGCTCTATCGGCGGTATTGATACCTGGCGCGATCACAAGGATCAGTTTTACGCGACTCATTACGAGCCCTATTTGAAGCAAAAGGCGATGGAAAAGGCCCAAGCGAAGACCGTTAAGTCATAAACAGGCCTAATCCTTCTTGACTCTCCCTTTAATTCATCCGAAAATTGCGTCCCTTATTTCATTTATGGAGTGTTGTTAAAGCATGATTTCCGCAAAAGATATTACCCTTCGGTTTGGCCAAAAAACCCTTTTCGATAACGTCACCGTCAAATTTAATCCCGGCTATTGCTACGGTTTGATTGGCGCGAACGGCGCGGGTAAATCCACCTTTATGAAAATTCTCTCCGGCGAAATTAAATCGGACGCGGGTGAAATCGCTGTTGATCGCGGCGTCAAAGTCGCCGTCTTGAAACAGAACCAATATGCCTATGACGAATTCACCGTTTTAGAAACAGTACTCATGGGCCGGGAAGATCTTTGGAAGGTCCAGCAAGAAAAAGACGCTCTCTACGCGAAAGCCGAAATGACCCACGATGAGGGTATTCGGGTGGCTGATCTGGAATCTCAATTTGGCGATATGGACGGCTATACCATTACGGCCGGCGCGGGTGAATTGCTCGAAGGTTTGGGCGTTGAGACCAGCAAGCATGATTGGAAAATGAAGCAGCTCACCGGCGGTTGGAAAGTTCGCGTTTTGTTGGCCCAGGTGCTTTACGCCAAGCCGGATGTGCTCCTCTTGGACGAACCGACCAACAACTTAGATATCCGTACCATTGACTGGCTGGAAGAATATTTGAACGCTTATGAAGGCACCATCATTGTCATCAGCCATGATCGCCACTTTTTAAATCACATTTGTACCCACATCGCCGATGTGGACCGTGAAAAAGTCACGGTTTACTCTGGCAACTATGATTACTTCGTGGCAGCGTCGAAACAGTCGCTGGACGCTAAGATGACTGAAAACGCCCGCAAAGAAAAACAAATCGGCGAACTCAAAGCTTTCGTGGCCCGCTTCTCGGCGAACGCCAGCAAGAGCGCCCAGGCGACCAGCCGTGCCCGTCTTTTGGAAAAAATTGAGTTAGAAACTATCATCCCCTCGACCCGCCAATATCCGCGCCTTTTCTTTAAAGAGAAACAGCCTGCGGGTAAAGACGTGTTGAATGTGAAGAGCATCAGCAAGAGCTACGGCGATTTAAAAGTGCTTAACAAGATCAGCTTCATTGTGGGCAACGGCGACAAAATCGCGGTGATCGGCCCGAACGGCGTGGGTAAAACCACTTTGGTGAAGTCTCTGGTAGGAAGCTATCATGCGGAAGGCTCCGATATCGCTCAATGGGGCGTGAAAATTGACGAAGGCCAGGTGGCCTGGGGCAGCACGGTGCGCCTCAGCTCCATGCCTCAAGACGTGAAGGAAGAATTGACCCGCGACATGACGGCGCTCGAATGGCTTCGCCAATTCGCGCCGCTAGAAGAAGGACAGGTCATCCGCGGTATGCTGGGCCGTATGTTGTTCACCGGCGAGGAACAAGACAAAAACGTGAAAGTTCTTTCCGGGGGCGAGTGCCAGCGCATGGTATTGTCCCGATTAATGCTGGAAGGCGGCAACGTTTTGCTGATGGACGAGCCGACCAACCATATGGACTTGGAATCGATTGAATCTTTAAGCACCGCTTTGGCGGATTATACGGGTACCATTATTTTCACCAGCCATGACCAGGACTTGATCGGCAAAGTAGCCAACCGCATTTTGGAACTCAAGCCCGATGGAACTTATTATGATTTCAAGGGCAGCTACGGTGAATACGTGGACTGGCAGGCTTTAGAAGCGAAAAAAGCCAAAGAAGCAGCCCGCGCCAACGCTAAAAAGTAAAAGGCTTCTCGGAGAGCTCTTTCACTCCGAGTATAATTATCTCAACTGAATGAACCTTTAAGGGGGACGATATGGCAGACGATTGGGAAGTCCGTTTAAAAACTGGCCGTAACGACGAATGTCCGTGCGGTTCTGGAAAAAAATACAAAAAGTGCCATTTGGAAGCGGATGAAAAGGCCAAGAGCGCTCAGTTAGCCAAGGCTAACTCCGATGCGGCCGCCGCTCACGCGGAGCATGACCACGATCACGAAGGCCACGACCACCACGGCCATGATCATAGCCACGGCCACAAGCATGAAAAGGGCGGCCCGGTGCGGCCGAACACCTCGATGAACAGCAGCCGTCAAATCAGTGCCCCCCGCAAAACGGGTTCTGCATAAAGACAATTTTGAATTATGAATTTTAAATTTTGAATTAAAAAAGTAAGGGGTTTTTATGTCGAAGCGTGAAAACATCAGCACTGGTTCTAAGTGGGAGCCTATCTTGGGTTATTCCCGCGCGGTGAAAGTCGGCCCCTATGTGCACGTTTCCGGAACCACCGGAGCGGGAGCTGACGGCCAATTCGCGCCGGATCCTTATGTGCAGACTCAAAACGCCCTGAAGACAATCGGGGAAGCTTTGGCGAAAGCCGGCGCTTCTTATAAGAACGTGGTCCGCACCCGGCTCTATGTCACGAAGATTGCCGATTGGGAAAAGTATGGAAAAGCCCATGGTGAAGTTTTCGGCGAGATCCGCCCGGCCATGGCGATCGTGGAAGTATCTAAACTGATCGATCCGGCAATGTTGGTTGAAATCGAAGCGGATGCTTTCGTTGAATAAGAAGCTCAGCCGTTAATCGTTTAAAGCCCGTCCTGGTTTCAGGACGGGCTTTTTTTGTAAAAGGAGCCGAGATGGGACATTTATGGATACCGGATATTCCGATTGATGAAAAGATTTTAAGGTCGGTGGTGGTTTATCTTTTTATTCTTTTAGCTTTTCGATTTACGGGTAAGCGGCAAGTGGGCCAATTAACGCCTTTCGATCTGGTTCTGCTTCTCATTATTTCCAACGTGGTTCAAAACGCGGTGATCGGTAATGACAATTCACTGGGCGGCGGGTTGATCGGGGCTGTGACTATTTTGGCGCTCAACTGGGTGGTGGTGGAAATTTCCTACCGGTTTAAATTTTTCCGCCGGGTGATGGAAGGGACACCGACTATTTTGATTCATAACGGAAAAATTTTAACGGATAACCTGCGTAAGGAAAGAATTACTATAGAAGAGCTTCAGGCGGCTATTCGAAAAAGCGGAGTGGTGGATACGGAAAAAGTCCGCTTCGCGGTTTTAGAGGATAACGGCCAGATCAGCGTCGTTCCTAAAAACTAGTTTTTGTCCGCGACTTTTTCTTCCGTCTTGATTCCCAGCAATTGAGCTACCACTGGAAGAACTTTAATGTCGTTTTTGCAGGATTGTTTGCGCAATCCCTCAAAGGTGTCCTGCGGCCAACCCTGTTGAAAGAAATTTACTAACCATTTCGGAATATTTCCTTTGGGATCGGTAAAAACCTGGGCTTCCACGTAAGTTTGATCGGGGAAAGACATTCGGGTGAGTTTGAACTCGCAATCCACAATGCCGCGGGTATATTTTTTCAGCACCGGCACGTCAGGGTCAGTCGTGGGTTTATAGCTCACAGTCATCCATTTAGTTTTCGCGTCAAACTTCACGGTCACATCCGAAACGAAGTCGCGGTCTGAAATCACGGAATCGAAGGGAAAAGGGATTCCCACGTGGTCATACTCAATAAACTCTTTATCCGAAATAGTTCGAACGACCTTGGATGAAACCAAACTGTTAATCCACTCGGTGCCGCGGGAGGCATCCACGATGACTGAGGCCACTTTTTCCATGGGGGAATTCACAATACCTTCCCCTCGAAAAGCGATGACCTGGCTGCCCGCTAACTTAGACCAATAAATCGTTAATCCGTTGTCATTGGAGCATTTATTCCATTGAACCACTGAGGAACTTAAAGAGACAGTGGGGCTGGGCGTGGGACCCGCTTGGACCAGGACGGGAATGAATAAGGCTAATAAGAAATGAAATTTCATGAAGTTTTCCTGTGTAAAAGCAAAAGTATGATTCCGATTAAAGCGTAAACCACGCCAAAATCAGGCGCGGCCCAGAAGCCAAACTGATTGAGAATCTCTCCGTCACTGGAGAGGGTATAAGCGTGAATGAGGCCAGTAAAAGAAAAAACCGAGGCCGCGAAGCACCAAAAAGCCGCTTTTTGAAATTGGCGCTCAATCACAAAAACTAAAATGGCCGCGAAGATCATGGAAACCAGAAGAAAGCCCTGGCTTAAAGAAATAAGACCTTTGAGATGCAGACTTCCTTCCAGCTGAACTGCTACAGAAGCCAGAGAGACATGAGCCGCTTGCAAAGTGGGCTCGACCACCAATTCCAGGGTGAAAGCCGCGAAGGCGGGGATGAGGCCCAGCGCTACGGCCAGCGCGTGCGATTTTGGGATTTCCTGAAAGGCTTGAGCCGTAATGATGATGGCAATCCAGAGCAGAATCCCCAAGATACATTCCTGTGGGATAACCCGTAAAAAGAGCGTGACTCCGCCGAACAAACACAAAAGCGAAATCAAAACTCCATTCAAAATCGAATAGCCGTGCCGGGCGCCCATGGCTTTCCAACCCGGGTGGCCGATGTAAATGGTAGTGGGGAAGGCGCTGCCGAAAAAAGCGGCAGCTATTGTGGCGATGCCATTTGTGAGTAATGAAGGTTTAGTGGGATAGCTGTCGCCGCCCGCTTCAGCGCTTTCCAGGTTTTGCAAAGACCCAATGACGTTAAAGAGACCCATGGGAAAAATGACCGCCATGTATTTCCAGCCGGTAGGGCTGGTGAATAGCGCGAAGAGATCTTGCGGGACGGGATGGGGCAGATTGAATCCCCAAAGGATCGGGTCAGTGGAGATATTAAATGAAACCAACCCGAAATATTTTAACGTCCAGGCGAAGGCCGTGCCGATAGCGACCGCTAAAAATCCACCGGGCAATCCACCAGGCCATTTCACCCGGCCCGCGTAAGAAATCAAAATTAAAAAGGTCGGCAAGAGTCCGACTAGCGGGTTGGAAAAAATCTGAAAAATAAAACCCATGGCGATGAAGGTGATCGCCACGCCGGCTAAAGCGCAGAGCAGCGCGGCCCGGGGTGTGTTTTTGCGCAGCCAGTCGCCGCCATAAGCGCCAACGATTTCCATAATGCCGTTGAGCACACAGGCGAAGAGACCTGCCTGCCAGGCCAAATGGTAATCTTTGGTTTCTTGATAAACGGGGGCCATGATCAAAAAGATAAAAGCAATCAGGCTGGGGGTGTTAATCCCAAAGGGTAAGGCGGTGACATTTTCACGCCCAGAAGAAATGGCTAATTGGCGGGCCTGCCAGGCATAAAAGAGATTGCCGATTAAAATCGAAAGCGCGGCGCCTGGTAAAACCTGTCCGGTGAGAAATTCAGTGGGAAAACCGCAGAAGAGTTTGCAAAGCAGGCCAATGAGCATGAGTTGGAGCAGATTGTCGACAAAGAGGCCGAAAAAGCCATCCAGGTCGCCGCGGGTGAACCAAGCCATTGAAGGGGTTTTGGACATGGGCCAAGACTAAAGGCCCATGGGGTTTGGGTCAAGAATTTTTAACCGGGTTATTTTTTAGAAGGTTTGGCGGTGGAGTTGCGGATGATGAGTTCGGGTTTAATGAGTAAATGATGGGGTTTGGAAGAGCGGGTTTTAATCATGGTTTCCAACAGCTGAACCGCTTGTCTGCCGATTTCGTGAAAAGGCTGACGCACGGTCGTTAATGTGGGTGTGGAAAGAGAAGCTTTTTCGTAATCATCCAGGCCCACAATCGAAAGATCGCGGGGGATATTGAGGCCGGCTTCCTGAGCGATTTTCATCGCGCCGAAGGCAATCGCGTCGGTGGCGGCAAAAAGAGCAGTGGGCCGTTGGGCGGGTGGCAGCGCCAGGAAATGTTTCATGCTTTCTTCTCCATAACCTTCTGAAAAGAAACCATTTCGTACTAAGTTTTCATCTTCCTTCAATCCCGCTTTTTTTAACGATTCTTGGTAGCCCCAATAACGGTCGCGGGCATTGCTGGAATAGGCCAGTTCACCGCCGATATAGGCGATACGTTTGTGCCCTAATTGGATCAAGTGATCTACCGCCAGGCGACCGCCCTTGCGGTTATCTAAATCGACCCAGGAATAGCGCTCTTCCTTGGGTCTATATAAGAGGAGAAGCGATGGAATGTTGAAATGCGTAGTAAAACTGATTTCTTTTTCGTCTTTGATACGGGGGGCCATCAAAAGAATGCCCGCCAACATGCTTTCATAACAAAACTTCATTTCTTCATTGTCGGCATGAAGGGTTCCCTGAACATTGTTTAAAAGAAGGTGAAATTTGGAACGGGTAATCTCATCGATAATACCGGTCAAAATGTGCTGATAGTAGGCTTCAGACGGATTGGGAGAGCCATTCCAGAAAGAGAGAAGCCCAATGGATGTTTTGCGCTGGGATTTAAGCGCGCTGGCCACCGTATTCAGATGAAAGTTCATCTTACGGGTAACTTCGAGCACTTTTTTGCGGCTTTTTTCACTGACGGAGCCACGGCCAGTTAAAACACGAGAGACGGTGGAACGGTGGACACCTGCTAATCGGGCCACGTCATGAATGTTGGGCATCACGGCTCCTTCTATATGAGAACGAGCTCAAATTTATGGGAAAAACAGCCAAATATCAATGACATTGGGTATAGAATTAATATGTGGCTGAAAACGTTGACAGGAATGAATAGTGGAATATAATTGAGAACGTTCTCAATTTAAGGGCTGACGTCCTTCTCGAGGCAATAATGAAGCTAATCGCATCAGGTCTCATTTTATCCCTTCTTCTTTTCACACCCCTCAAAGCACAAGCGCAATCCATTACTCCTACACCAATTGATTACGACCAAAGACTGCAAAAACTTCAAGACGAACTCAACCAGCTCGAGCTCCAAAATGAAAAAATTCAAAGCCACGCTTCTGCTGGGGGAACCGGATCGAAGCCGATATTAAGCTTAGATGGCGGGTCCTTAGAGCAGGATTTTGAAAGCAATTCGAATTCCTGGTCTATTTTGCAGGGACAAACCCTCAACTTGAGGTTTGCGGCCAATCCAACGACTGATTCTTTTGGGCACTTTGATTTGATGTTTTTAGGAAAAGTCGCGCCAGATATTCTTCACTACAGTTTTCTTCCCATCCTAGCCAATAGCAATATTTTTGTAGTTCTCAAGGAAGCGGATGCGACATTCAACACGCCGCTTCTTTCTTTCCGGGCTTTCACGGGCTTTCCCCGCGATACTTTTTATTACAGTAACGACGATTTTTATTATCTTTTCCCCGCGCAAAATGACGTCGATAATCCATTTCGCGTTAGTGGTACTTTGGTCGATACGGGAATGGAAATTAAAGGATTGAAAGATTTAGATGGCTTAGATATTTGGGCAGGAACTCAATTGAATTGGGGTGTCAATCAAGAAGCGGTCTTGATGTACAAACACGACATTGCTGGAATGACCGCCGGCATCATGGATAAAATTAGTTTGCAAAACATTAGCCAGGGCGCTTTAGGTTATCAACTGGTGAATACTTCGGGGGTGACAGTACTTCCGCCGCAGATAGCTTACGCTCCTGTTCCGGTGACAGTGACCACCTACAGTTATTCTTCTCGCCCGACCAACGAAACGGAAGCCTTCTGGCGCATCCCTGTGCCAAACGCTTTCACGCTGGATGCGGTAATGGTTTATAACCCGACCAACGCTAATATGCCTTACACCTACGTCAAAACCGTCGCCCCGGGAACGGGCACAGACGGCACCAGCTACCAACTTTATACAGCTACCACCAACAATACTGGCGATGCGATGGGCTATCAGGTCAAGTTAACAAGCACTTCGGTCCCTTTAATTGATTCCATTATGCTCAATGGCGAATATAGCGGAGTGATTGCGGGAGATTTGGAAAGAGTTTCTGGTGAAATTACAAAAATGCCTGTGCCGGGATTGTTATTTACCTTTAGTGCCACGGCTCAACAACCACTGGTTGGACCTAACCCTCTGGTTTTCAACGGAACGCCGCTCAATAGTATTGGCACGCTGGTGCAGCCACGCGGTCAATTTGATCCCTTTCAAGTCGATATGAACCCTATTACGGGTGTTAACAACCGTCAGATGAATAAATTTAGTCTTTCCTTTGTTTATAACGAAGGGAAAGGTTGGTTTTTTAAGTACAACCCTAATGACTTTAGTTCCTGGAATATCAACATGGATTTAGACACCGATTTTTCGACTGGCATGATGGCCACTCTTTTTAATTATCCCACCAGTTCCGATTTGAGCAGTTTTGTCTTGGGCAATTCAGGCGTGGTGAGTTGGGAAACCCCGGGAGAATTAGGCCAGCCTGCTACTAACGGTTATCTTCCGTATCTACATTGGGTCACTATGTGGAAGGCCAGCGATATTCATTGGGTCGCGGACATACAAGGCGGCTATAGCATGGCTACTTTAGGTCAATCAACTATTTCCACAGTTACTGGCGGCCGCAATTCAACCGATTCCTTTCTGGGAACGCTTACTACTCGAATTCATGACACCAGTCTGAGTTTAAGCTATGGACAGGATGTGTGGGGTCCTGAAGATTGGGATCGACAATTTGGATTAGTAATCGGCCAATTGATTGTGGCTCAAGTGACGCAGAAGTTCGGCCTTTCTCAGATTTCACTAAAATATGAACACTGGGGCAATTTGCCCGGAGATCCTTATCAAGTGCCGGCATTTGCTTTCAATGACACAGTTAACTTACCAATTGATGAACTTTACGCTACTTATACTCTGAACTTTTAAAGGAGGCGGCCGTGAAAAAACTTAAATGGATTTTAATTTTTAGCGCACTGACGCTGGCTGGCTGTTCTCCTCAAGCAAACGACCGCATTGTTCCTTCGTCGCCAAGCTATACGCAAGCCGGATTTCCCAACCCTTTAGTCATTTTTAACAGCTATCTGGCAACTGGACTGACTCTTAATGTTTATGAATATCCAACTAGCGGCGTTACACCCGCTGGCGTCAGTATTTCATTGGCAGACCAGAGCTTCAAACCTGCTGCTGGCCAATCCAATCTTTTGAATTCGGTAAGCAATTACAACGGGGACACTTGGGTTGGTTTTCCAATTCTTTCTACTGGAGCGGTTGACTTAACCAGCGGAAATTATTCCCAGCTTACTTTTTATGTGATGGGGGGATTTGCTACGCCAGCAGGTGCCACTCAGCCTGTGACGACGGGTGTCATTAGCTTTAACGGATTAGGAACGGCAACTGTGCCGGTGACTGTGACAACTTCTTGGCAAGCAGTATCAATACCGGTTTCTGGAACTCTAAGCGGCCCTGCTAATACTGTTTTATTTATGTCTAATTTTTATTCAGCTTCAGTTTCGGCGCCGGTAACGGCCTTTATCGATCAGATTCAATATCAATGATGCGGGGACAGAGGATGAAAAGATTTAAATTATCAACAATAGCGTTCCTCTTGCTGGCGTTTTGCGGAATCTCGCAATTGGCTTTAGCGGGATCTCCCTTTGCCTTGACCGATGCAGGCGCTGGTCTGGTCGACTACAACAAATATGGGAAATTCCATGGTGCCGGTACCAATGAATATCAGTACGAAGTCACGGACGCCGCAGGATTAGCCCAGGCTTCCGGAGAAGGTATTTATCCTAATGAACAATCGGTTCTGAGTGATCCAGCTTACATAAAGGTTAAAGACGTTTTAGATATTCCCAAAGATGATTTTGGTTTGTGGGCGGGCGATTCCGACCAGCCGCAGGTAAATTTTTTCCGTTGGGCGGCGAGCACTCAGCCTCCTGCCGTCAAACTTTTCTTCGTCGCGCAATCTTTTCAAGATGCTCAAATGTGGATGCAAGCTTTGAAAGCTTACTATGCGCTTTTGGTTCAGTTTCCTGCGGCGAGCCGCAAAAACTCAGCCGATTCCTGGAGCTGGTCAGCCGGCCTGGGTGAAAAGTCCAAAGAACACATTCTTGAAATTTTGAGAAACCACCCTGAGCTGGGGTTAGGTTTCAAAGATTGTGTCATCGATATTGATAATCCTGGCGCTGATAACCAAAAGATTAACAAAATTCATCCGGGTTACTTTGTGAAGGCGTCGCAGCAAACTGCGCCGGCGATGACTAATATCATCAAGCACAAAGGCGCCGGTAAAGTGCAGTTGTGGGAGTATCAAAATCACCACTGGATTATGACGGTAGATGGACAGCCCTACTTTATTAAAGGCATGTGCTATGGCGTAACCAAGATTGGTCAAAGTCCCGACCTTAAAAACATGAGCGGTTTTCCTGATCTGGATGAGCCTGAAGGCGTTTTTGACAGCTGGGTGGACAACAACAAGAACAATTCCAAAGACGCGGATGATGCGGTAATTGGCGACCCGGCTCTGCTGAAGAACATGAAGTGTAATACGATCCGTCTTTATTACGGCGCTCACAGCCCCAAGAGCCTGGCACGCTTTTGCCAGGAATCGGGCGTGAAGGTGGCGATGGGTGTGGCATTTGGTGCTTATGGTTTGGATTCGGGTGCGACCTGGGAAAAGGGTACGGACTATACGGACCCGGTACAACAGCAAGCGATGCTGGATGTTTTGAAAAAAATGGTTTTGCAATACAAAGACCAGCCTTACATTCTTTGCTGGGTTCTTGGGAATGAAAATAACTATGGCGTGGCCAATAACGCGAACAAATATCCAGCTACTTATTGCGACTTGGTCGAGAGGGCCTGCCGAATGGTTCATGAGTTAGATCCTAATCATCCAGTGGCGGCCTGTGTGGGTGACGCTGGCTTTTTACAAAAGCTTGATCAATTTGCGCCGGACTTGGACATGCTGGCGGTTAACTCTTATAGAGGGTTAGATGGATTTGGCGATTTATGGGAAGCGGTCCAAAAAAACACGGACAAACCTTTGTTTATCAGCGAGTTCGGATGCCCGGCATTTTTTAACGGCAAGGGCGAGGACGAAAACGGTCAGGCGCGGTATTTAGAAGGGGCCTGGAAAGACATCGCTTATAACCGAGGCGGCGGCATGGGTGTAGGTAACTCTCTTGGCGGATTTGTTTTTGAATGGATGGATGAATGGTGGAAGGGTGGAGCCACAAAACCTCCCACGGTTCACGACACCTCCCAAGGGCAATGGCAGGGGCCGTTTCCTGATGGTTGGGGGCATGAAGAGTGGTTTGGGATTGTCTCCCAGGGTGACGGCAAAAGCAGTCCGGGTATGAGACAATTACGTAAGGCCTACTGGTCGTTAAAAAGTTTGTGGTAGGAATCATTTGATCGTTTCTTAAGTTGTGCCGTTTTTTGAGAACGATCTCTTTTTGGTGATGAAGGAGTACAAGATGAAAAAGTTTTTAATGACGGGGTTAGTGGTGATTTTCCCCATGGTGATCAGCTACATGGCGGGTTGTACTTCTAAAGGGAATCCTATTTCCACTACCTTGCCGCCGACCTTTACCAAAACCAATACGCCCAACGGCACTTTTACCGCCACACCTACAGCTCAAGCGGTTTTCCCCGTTATTTATAGCAACGGAAATTTAGCGACTGTGGTCACCGCAACGAACTCTTTTAGTGGTGGCGGTTCTCCCGGTTATCCCACCTTAAACGCGGCGGATACCTCCTTCGGTGGATATGGCGGCGACGCATCGGGCTATTTGACCACTTGGACCTCAGGTGAAGTGGCTGCGATGACAGGCTATTCTGGTTTTTCACTGGCCGGCGGCAGTATCAATTTTACGGGTTATACGACTTGTACCTTCTGGGCCAAAGCAAACCAAACCGCTACGGTGGGATTTAACGCCGCTGAGCCACCCTCAGATACGGCAAATGTTCCTGAAAGTCTAACTACCACCTGGACTCAATATACGATCAATATCGCTTCCGGCGCCCGCAGTGACGGCCAATCTGGAGCGATTAGCTCGGTGACGACTTATTTCGTGTGCGTGATTGTCAGCGCGCCGGGCGCTACGCCTTTACAAGTCAGCATCGATAAAATTTCCTTCCAGGGCGCGGGAGCCACCTCGACTTTTACCAATACACCCACTAATACACCCAGCAACACTCCGGGCGGAGCGTCGACTTCCACCTTTACCATGACACCTACCAACACCGTGACCAATACGCCTGGTGCTACTCAGATTATTTTCGACGATTCACTTCATGTCGCCACGACCGAAAGCGAATTTGATGGAGGGGGCGGAGCTTCTACGACATCTAATTTGGCTGATACGAGCAATCCCTATCAGGGAACGGTAGACGCTCTTTGGACTTTCACCGCTTTGGGGACGGGCGGGTATGAAGGCTGGAATGTGACAAGTCCAACCACCAACGTGGGGAGCTTTACCAATTGTATTTTCTGGGCCAAAACCAGCCGTGCTTTCGCCGGCACGGGGATTGAATTTTATGGCGGCGGCGGAACTGATAACGGAGGTCCCGTGAATCACTCTTTCGCGTTGACGACCACTTACACTCAATACAGCTTCGCGCTGCCTCAACCCCTGGATCAGGTTACGATACCTTTTGGAATCGTGATTAACGGCACTGACGTGAGCGACTTAGGTACGGCAGGCGCGCTGAATGTCTATGTGGATGATATTTACTATCAGTGATTTCGATCACTTGGAGTTGAACTTGAAAAAATTATTCTTCAGATGGCTGTCCTGCTTCTCATTCGCGGCTTTAGTGGCGTTGGCGGGCTGCGCTAAAAACGAGGGGATCAAGGTCAAAATCTCTTCCTGGGGAGACTTACAGGAAAACGCGATTTTGAGTGATTTGATCACCCAGTTTCAAACGCTTCATCCGGACATTAAAGTCGAGTTGCAGCGCATTCCCTATACGGAATACACGACGAAGCTGATCACCCAAATGGCGGGCGGTCAGGCGCCCGATGTGATTTGCGCCGAGGTGGGGAACTATTCTGATTTTTATCTTCGGGACGCTTTAGAACCGCTGAACGACTATGTGGAAGCGGATAAAGTCGATATGAGCGCCTACTACCCTAAGGTGGTGGACCGTTTCACGGTGGATGGAAAACTTTATGTGATCGCCCGGGACACGGCGCCTATTTGCGTCATCTATTACAACAAAGATGTTTTTGACGCCGCAGGCGTGCCTTACCCCAAAGATAGCTGGACCTGGGAAGAGTTTGTGGCGACGGCCAAAAAGGTACAGGCTGCTGACGCGACAGGTAGGGTGACCCGTTGGGGTTTTGTAGATGACTGGGTGATGTCCGAAGCCTGGATTTATGACTTCGGCGGCAGCTATGTGGATGATATTAAGCATCCGACCCGTTGGACCTTCGCGGATGACCCTCGCACACTTGAAGGCGTTCAGTTTCGCTCAGACCTCATCAATAAATACAAAGTCATGCTGCCGCCCTCCAGCGTCTCCGCCATGGGCGGCTTAGGCAACGCGGATTTATTTGTAAACGGCAACGCGGCCATGTTCTTATCCGGCATTTGGAAAACCCCGGAATTCCGCCATATTCAGAAATTTAAATGGGATGTGGTGATGCTTCCCAAGGGACCGAACGGCCACCGGGCTTTCTCTACGGGCGGATCGGGTTACGGCATTTTGAAGTCCTCGAAATATAAAAAAGAAGCCTGGGAACTGGTGAAGTTTATCTCCGGCGAGGAAGGGGCCAAGAAATTGGCATCTACCGGATTTGCCCAGCCTGCTCTGATGAAAGTCGCCAACTCGCCTGACTTTCTCGATGGCCAGGACCCGAAAAACAAAAAAATGCTTTTAGAGGCCGTGAAATACGTTGAGTACGGACCGCTTTGTAAAAACTGGACCGAAACCCTCAGCGGCATCATCGGTCCAGAGATGGAAAAAGTGTGGAGCGCGACTGAGACAGCAGAGCAAGCCATGGCCCATCTCAAACCAAGGCTGGACGCTAATCCGCCTCAAACTAAGTAGTTCAGGAGAGTCATTGATGAAACCATCCAACTTTGTAGCTTTTCCCAAAGACTTTCTTTGGGGTGCGGCCACCAGCTCGTTTCAAATTGAAGGGTCGCCCTTAGCGGACGGCGCGGTCGAAAGCGATTGGTACCGCTGGACCAAAACTCCCGGCAGGATTGCCAACGGCGACACGGCCGACGTGGCTTGCGATCATTATCACCGCATGAAAGAAGATGTGGCCCTGATGAAAGAAATGGGGCTCCAGGCTTACCGTTTTTCGCTTTCATGGTCGCGGATTATGCCTGAAAGAGGAAAGGTCAATCAAAAGGCCATCGAATTTTACCGTTCGCTAATGGAAGAACTGCGTAAGGCGGATATTACCCCGCTGGCCACTCTCTACCACTGGGAAACCCCCGTTTGGGCAGTGGGCGGCTGGGAAAATCGTGAGACCGTTTTCGCTTTTGAGGAATATGCCCGGGTCGTTTTTGAGGAGCTGGGCCGTTACTCCGCTTCCTGGATTACCATTAACGAACCTTTAGTCATCGCCTGCTGCGGTTATATGTGGGGCTGGTTCCCGCCGGGCAAAACCGATAAAGCGGCCTATGGTCAGGTGGTTCATCATTTGAATTTGGCTCATGGATTAGCGGTGAGAGCTTTCCGTCAGTTAAATCAAAAGGGCGAGATCGGCGTGGCCATGGCTTTGTCGACTTTTGATTCCATCTCAAACAAACCGGAAGATGTGGAGCATGCGGACCGGTTGGACGCCATTCATAACCGCGCCTTTTTGGATCCCATGACGGGCAAGACCTATCCCCAGGCTTTTTTAGATTACGCCGGCAAACTGGAAGGTCCGATCGAGGATGATTTGAAATTGATTCATCAGCCTGTCGACTTTATCGGGGTGAATCACTATTTCAGAAATACCTGTAAGTACAAAAAGGGCGCGAACATTGTGGATAACGAGAATTTCGTGGCGCCGGGAACTCCCCTGACCGATCTGGAATGGGAAGTGAGACCGGAGTCTTTTACCGACATTCTGGTTTATGTCTGGAAAAATTACGGGTTTAAAAAAATCTATGTCACTGAAAACGGCATGGCGACCCGCATTTCCAAACGGTCGAAGGATGAGTTTATGCAGGATGACATCCGCATTCACTTTATCGGTTCCTATTTAGAGGCGGCCAGGAAGGCTATTGATCAGGGTGTGCCGCTGAAAGGCTACTTTGTCTGGTCGCTGATGGACAACTTTGAATGGGCGCAGGGTTTTGACCCGGCCTTCGGTTTAATCGCTGTGGACTTTAAAACCCAGGAGCGCTCTTTCAAGAAGAGCGCTTACTGGTATAAAAAAGTCATGGAAGAGAACGGTTTTGAGCTGTCGAAACTGCCGCTCAACCCCAACTACATCCGGGCTGCTGTACCCGCCTAACTGACGATCGGGTTCTGGTTAGTTGCTCTTCACGCCAGGACCCGGATCCACATAGCCCTGATACCAGCCGCCGTGTCCCTTAAAGTCATCTGTTAACCAATTAGCGGTTTGTCCAATCGCGTTTTCACGCAAACCTGAAAAGGTCGCGTCGCTTTGATAGAGCAGAGGCGCTTGAGCGGGAGCGTTGTTGGGATTTTGGATATTAATGTTCACGATGGTATTGCCGTTCCGGTCACGGTGGTCTTGATCGTGGCGGTCACCGTCGTGATCGTCATGGTGGGGACGCAAATAAGAATCCCATCCCTCGGCTGGCGGATCGGTGTGGTCGCCCGGATAGTTGATGTCAGTCCAAACCTGGTTCTGTCCGTTGCCCCAGGCTTTCTTGACCCAAATGATGCTGCCGTTAGCCACGTTGATAAGTCTGGCCGAAGCGGACACCTTTACCTGCTGTACCGTATAAAAACCCCACTTGTTATCCTTGCTGAACAACGCGACCTGAACTCTTTGGGGCGGCTGAACCTGGGTGGATTCCACATAGCTCTCGACAGTGCCGGTCAAAATCAAATCGCCATTAAAATGTTTCGTGAGCTGGGACATGACCGCCGGGTTGCTGTTCGGATCGGTGTTTTCCTCATCCAATTGATTTAAAAAAGCCGAAACCTTTCCCTGCTCATAAATGGGAGTCGCGTCCAAGCCGACTAATTGCGCCGTCAGGTTGTCCTGCAGTTCCTGCCCGAGCGCTGGATCGGTCGAAGTATTCTCAAAGGGTAAAATGATCAGTCCCTGGTGGCCGTAAAGGCTAAAAGCCGGGGGAGTGGGCTTGGGGGGTGGGAAACAGCCGACTAAAAAAATGAGAAAAGAGAAAGTCAAAATAGTTTTGAACGAATAAGAAAGCCTGGTCATAGAAGCTCCTTCAGTGGAATGAAGGAATCATAGCAAAAGAAGCGGCCGCTTATATGACGAAAATAGGGCTTAATTAATTATGAAAAAGACCGATTAACCCGAATTATGGATGAATGGTGTAACGAACTTTAAAGATGGTTTCGCCCTTTTCGGCGACTGTTACGGGGATGTGCAGTTGAACCTCTTTAAAGTAGCAAAGGGCTTCCTTGCCGTGGGAGCAGTAGAAAATGTGGAGCGTCAGGGATAAATCCGCGTGGCCCGGTTGAAGGGTGAAAGGGATGGAAAGAGAAGTCGTTTTTAAATCGCCTGAAGCGCTGGCGGGATTGGCCGCTGAAGTGTTTGACAAAGTGATCTCATAACGGGAAGGAGCCTGATCATTAAACTGACGGTCCGCGGGTAGAGTGATTTCCAACCGAAGTTCTTTGGCCTGGGCGCTAACGGTTTGAGCCGGTAACTTTAATATTTGGCCCTTAAAAGTATCGGCTTTCATGGGGTGAAGTTTCTCCAGACCCGTGATATTCAAGGTCGAAATTTGGCCGGTTTGGGTGTCAAAAACACGGATTAAATTGTTGTTCGTGTCGGCGATATAAAGTTTCTTTCCCGCGAAAGCCAAGCCGCAAGGCTCATTTAAGAGCGAATGAGAAGCGGCGCCGTCCTGGTGGCCCGCCTTCGAACCGCCCAGAAGGGTGGTGATCACCCGGGTTTGGGGGTTAAAGCTCTTAATCTTGTTGTTATAGGTGTCAGCCACGTAAATCATGCCATCGTTAAAGGCGATGCCAATCGGGTGCTGAAGCATGGCCTGTTTCGCGGGACCATCCTTGTCTCCAAAATCAAAAAGTCCGGTCCCGATAAAAGTGCTGACACCGGTGGCGGGGGGCAATCCCGCGTGGCGTAAAGATGAGGTTTCGCTATCTACAAAATAAAGCTGCTGGCCGTCGGTGGTGATGCCGCTGGTCTGGGCGAGGGCAGCCTGTCTCATCTCTCCCTCGTCTGCGATGTTCTCGCGGCCCGATCCGGCATAAATTTTAGCTTCCAGTGTTTTTAAATCCAAAGTCCAAATCTGATGAGAGCCCGCCATAGCGATATAAAGTTTTCCGTCAACCTTAATGAGATCCCAGGGGCTGTTGAGGTCAACTTTTTGACCCACACCTTCCACATTGTGTTTGATTGCTTGGTGGCCGGTGCCGGCGAGGGTTTTGACTTTCTTTTGAGTCAGATCAATTTCGCGGATCGCGTGGTTTTCGGTATCGGCCACATAAATCAGGTTGTTCTCAGCGTCAAAATAAACGCCCTGCGGCCTAAAAAACCGGGCTTCGTGAAAACCGCCGTCTTTAAAACCCTGTTCTTTCCCGCCGATGACCTCTTTCACTTTTCCATCCAGCGTTGTGATGACGATTCGATTGTGATCGGAGTCCGAAATGACCACTGTATCGGATTTTTCGTCCGCGTTAATTTTTCCGGGGAAGGATAAAGGCATGGCGGGTTTTTTATCTTTTTCTAAATGGACGGCGATGGGTTGCAGATTGAGATGCCCCTCGGTCCCGTAATGCTTGGCCAGCTCATCAATATAGGGCTCCAGCGTCTCATAAACGCCCTCGCCGGAGGTAATGCCGACGACTTTACCGTTAGGGTCGATCAAAGCAAAAGAGGGCCAGGCACGAATGCCGTAAGAACTCCAAACAGTGAAATCTTTGTCGTTAATGACGGGGTGATGAATTTCATAGCGCAGGATGGCGTTGCGGATATTTTCAGAATCTTTTTCAGAATTAAATTTAGCGGAGTGAACGCCAATAACCACTAATTGGGTCGGGTACTTCTCTTCGAGCTTTTTTAAATCGGGAATCACGTGCATGCAATTGATGCAGCAGAAGGTCCAAAAATCCAGCAGGACAATTTTACCTTTCAAATCTTTCATCGAAAAAGGGTGGTCGGTATTCAACCACTCGGCACCAGCGGGAAAGTCCGGCGCGTTGACAGTGCCTTGCAGGTCGGGATGGAGGGACATGGTGGCTCCTTGTTTAATTTCAGGAAAGGCGGTTTGGGCTAAGGCGGAACTATTCAGTCCGTTGCACAAAAGTAGAGCGGTTAAAATCCAGGTTAATTTTATTTTCATATGTATCTTTCCAGAAGCATAAGGACAATAAGAGGGTGTTGCAACCAAGCTTCGAAAGGTTGTTACAAATCGTTACAAAGGGAAACGATTGGGAAAAGCATTTCCAAACCCCTCCGGGTTACCCTTTCTTTATTACTACCAGGGCTGGTAGGAAGTTTCTCCCGTGGAAAAAAAGTTTATGGGTCCTATTGACATCTATGCTGATAATCAGTACTACTGACTATCAGCAGAACCGATAATTAAGGAAAACCCATGATTTTGAAGAAAACCATTAAAAACAGCCCGGAAAGTATCGTTTCCCTGGCTCTGACATCCGAAACCTTGACCGGCCGGTCGGGGTTCCTTTTGGCTAAGGCAGCTCAAAGGGTCCGGGATACCTATGACGAGCATTTAAAGACTCTCAACATGAACGCCCGGCACGCGGGCATTCTGACCATCTTGGAAGAGAAGGGCTCGCTCGCCCAGAATGAGCTGGGTAAATGCGCTTATATCGACCGGACCACCATTGTGGCCCTGATCGACGATTTGGAAAAGCTGGGGTTGGTAGAACGACAAGAGCATCCGACAGACCGCCGGTCGCACGTCATTTACATGACCGCGAAGGGCAAAGAGCTCATGCCGCAGATCGGGAAAAAGGCCAAGGAAGTCGAAAAAGAATACCTGGGTCCTTTGACCGCGTCGGAACAAAAAAGCCTGATCCAGTTGCTGCGCAAACTGGTCTTTCATCACTATTCAATGCCGAAAGAGACGAGGTAATTTATGTCGAAAAAAATATGGATCATTGCGGGCTTCATCCTGGGTTGGGGCACTCACGCCACCGTTCTTTACGCTGATGAGGCGCTGACTTTAAAGGCGGCCCAGAGCGAGGCGGTTCAACAATCGCCTTATTACCAAAAAGCGCAGGCCATGGAAAGCCAGACCTCCTGGAACCAGTATGAAAATTGGGCGAAGGGCTTTTTGCCGCAGGTTAGCATCGGTGGTCAGCATTTTTTCACCGAAAACTATTCTTATCTCAACGTGGAATTTGGCGCGCCGACGCCGCTTCAATTCCCTGAAATTTATCCGCAGACAACCTTGAATCTGGATGCCCGCATGGACATCTTTGACGGATTTAGGAACATCCATGAAGTTGACGCGGCGGACCGCAGCCATCAAGCCGCGCATATTCTTTTGGATTGGTCGTCGTTTCAGATTCAAGAACAAGTCCGCATGAAGTATTACCAGGCTTTGGCCGCTAAAATTCTTTTGGACATGGCTAATGAAAACGTGAAGACGCTGGAAGATCACTTGCGCATTGTTGAGGAGCGTCTGCATAACGGCGAAGCGACCAAGTATGACCTGCTCCGGGTGAAAGTTCAGTTGTCGACA
>Ga0206920_1060_pt1 | contig 31584 bp, 28 predicted proteins | sample Alteio_BWOrgHeat_65_FD_152934 | JGI IMG/M metagenome (GOLD analysis project Ga0206920, IMG submission 152934) | Enriched cells from forest soil in Barre Woods Harvard Forest LTER site, Petersham, Massachusetts, United States -... | ecosystem: Environmental > Terrestrial > Soil > Temperate forest >...
GCCCATAAAACGTCCCGCCGCCGTTGCAGTTCACCTTCAGCGTCTGCGCAATCCCTTCCTGCAGTCCCGCCACCGACATGATGATCTTGAACGTCGATCCCGGCGCCAGCTGATCCTGAATCGCCTTGTTCATCAGCGGATGGTTCGGGTCCGTAATCAGCTTGCTCCAGTCCGACCGCCCAATCCGCACCGCAAAAGCATTGGGATCATAGCTGGGGTGCGAAACCAGCGCCAGAATCTCGCCATTGCGCGGGTCCATCGCCACCACCGCGCCGTTCGCATCGCCCAACGCCAGCTCCGCGGCCCGTTGAATATCGTTGTCCAGCGTCAGCTTCAGATCCTGTCCCGGCTTGGCCAACTGCATCCCGGCACGACCCACCTCGCGTCCGTGGCTGTCGACAATCACGTCCATCGAGCCATCCTGGCCGCGCAGCAACTGGTCGTACGTCTCCTCCACGCCCGCCTTGCCCACCACATCGCCCGGCTCGTAATAGGCATACTGCGGCTTGTTCAGGTCATCCTCGCTCAGCTCGCCCACATAGCCAATCAAATGCGCCGCAAAGCCATCCCGCGGATACAATCGCCGCTCCTCGTCGATCGTCTCCAACTCCGGCAGCTCATTGCGATGCGCCTCAATAAACGCCTGCTCATCCGGCGAAATATCCTGCTTAATCGGAATCGGCTGAAATCCCGGCGCCGCGCGATACTTCTTCAAGGTCGCCCGCAGCTGCTCCAGATCCATATCCAGACCCTTGGCAATCAGCGGCAAGTCCGCATCGATATTGCGATTCTGCTCCCGCACCAGGAAGCACGAGACCGACGGATAGTTATCCACCAGCAATCGCCCGTCACGGTCAAAGAGCTTGCCCCGCGGCGCCAGGATTGGCACCTTGCGAATCCGGTTCTGCTCCGCCAGCACCCGCCAGTTGTCCCCGCCCAGCACCTGCAGTCGCCACAAGCCGCCCACCAGCACCAGCATCATCAGCAAAATGCCGTACTGCACAGCAGTCAACTTCAGCGGCGGTAGCTTCTCATCCCGATTCAGGCGATCGACAGTATCCATCATCTTTGCTCTATTTCCGGTCCAATTCTCTCTCCAGCATAGCGCCGTTTCACGTGAATCGCGTGCCACACCCGCGATGCGGTATCGACCATGGCAATCCACAGTTGTCCCGTCTTTAATTTTGGTTCGTCATCCCGAGAGTCTTATTTGCAATTGCCGCCGGGAACTGCCTAATAGGCGAGGCTGAAATCACTTACCATAAACTGAACTCAAGAGGCTGAAAACAATGTCTTCCTGGAAATGCAGCTGCTGCGGAGAAGTGCATGACACCATCCCCAATAGTTTTGCTTTCGACAAGCCAATGTATTGGGGCGACCGCGATAAGGCGGAGCCTCCTGAAGGCTGCTGGATCGACTCGGATTACTGCGTCATCGACAATTCTGACTACTTCATTCGCGCCGTCCTCGAACTCCCTATTCATGACTCTGAAGATACCTTCGTTCTGGGAGTCTGGACCACATTGAGCGCCAAAAACTTTGAGCGTGAGCGCAGTTTGGTTTCTGATCCTGCGCGAGTGGACGAGCCCGCATATTTCGGTTGGTTCGCTAATCGCTTATGGCAATACCCAGACACAGTGAACCTGAAGTGTAACCTCATCAGCCAACTACCTGGCTTGCCCCCCAACATTAGACTGGAGCCGACGGATCATCCATTGTCGGTAGAGCAGCGGGAAGGAATCTCCCAAGAGCGCTTCCGGGAACTTGCCGAACAATTCATGCACGGTTGGAAGCACCCCGACTCTGGAATCAGTTAGGGCAAGGCAATTTAGGACAAGTCCAGCAGACCGCACGGAACCGCCAAGATCCCCAGCGCGTACCCAATCCCCATATGCGCGAACCCCACCAACAACCCCGGGTCGAAGCTCAAGTCCGGGAAACCATGGCGCTCTGGCACAGCTGCGCAGACCAGCCCATGCCCGCCGCCCCAATCTTCCCACCATCCGACCGCCTTCGTCGCGAAGCCGCCTACGACGAAGCCCTCCTGGCCGTAGAATCCGAGCTCTCCACAGCCCGTCACACCCCGCGCCCGCAAACCCAATCCCACATCACCGCCGTCTTCGCCCGCTTCTCCGCGCTCGCCCTCAGCCTCGACGAGTCCGCCATCCAGATCCTCACCGACGAGTTCCTCCCCGTCGGCACCGCGCTCGCCCAGTGGGCCCGCCGCTATGATCCTAATCTCGGCATGGCCAGCATCATCCAGGCCTGCCGCAACGCCTGGACCGCCTGCGGCCTGCAGCCCCTGCTCGGCGAGCCCGTCCACATCACGCCCTCCATCCTCGGCTACAGCCTGCTCTATCCCTACAGCGACAACTACCTCGACCGCGCCGATATCCCCTCGCAAACCAAGCTCCACTTCAGCCGCCGATTCCGCGACCGCTTACAAGGTCTCTCACTTCCCATTCAGGACAGCCGCGAAGAAGCCCTCTGGACCATGGTCGCCCTGATCGAAGACCAATACCCGCGCGCTCTCTACCCACAGGTCTACGAGTGCCTTCTCGCCATCCATCAGGCCCAGGAAGACAGCATCGCCCAGGTCGAAATCAAAGCCAAAGCCTCAGCGCCAGACCCGGCCTTCGATTCGGCCCTCCTGCGCCTGAGTTGCGCCAAAGGCGGCACCTCCGTACTCGCCGACGCCTGCCTCAGCCGAGGCTCCCTCACCAGCATGGAAAGCCAGTTCGCCTTCGAGTGGGGCGTCCTTCTCCAGCTCGGCGACGACCTCCAGGACATCGCCGAAGACCTCGAACGCGGCTCCATCACCCTCTTCTCCCGTGCCGCAGCCGAAGGCCGCCCGCTCGACAGCCTCGTCCTGCAATTGCTCAACTTCAGCGAGCGCGTCGGCTCCCGCATGGAATCCCTGCCCCACGGCACGCCCACCCTGCGCCACCTGCTGCGCATGAGCTGGCGCTCACTCATCCTCGGCGCCGTCGCCCAGTCGCACCAATTTTTCTCCTTAGGCTTCCTCGAAGAAGCCGAGCGAAGCTCGCACTTCGGCTTCGCCTTCCTGCGCAGCCGTCGCGAACGTCTTGCCAGCAGCCAGGGTCTCTACGCCGGCCTCTTCGAAGCCTTTCTCGAAGCGCCGCAACCAGCCAACGGCCACCTCCCTCAGCCACGCCTGCTCATCAACGCGAGCAACGCAGCCACGGCGTGATAGCCGCTGTCCGCTGTATGCTCTAGGCGAGCAGGCTGGGAGGCCAGGCAAGCCATGGACGCAGACTTCGCACTGGAGTGGGGCAGCTGTCTATTGCTGATCCTCGTGGTCGCGTGGTCGGCCCGGCTGGCCGCAGTTGACGCCCGCCGCCGCGGCAAATCCCCGCTGCTCGTCTGCATTATCGTGATCTTCTTCTTCCCAATTGGCGCCATTGCCTGGCTGCTCTTCCGCCCAAGTCCAATCGCGCCCAAATAGGGCCTGCAAGATTCCAGAGCTAGTCTATTTCGAAGCTAATCTCGAATCTGCGTTCGGTCCAGCAGCGGAAAGACCACCGCCCCGATCCCGGCATTTCCCGCCGCCCGAAAGACCTCATCCAGCCAGTTCGACCGCCAGTCCAGCCCCAGCAGCATGTGGATCACGAAGAACATGATCGCCCCCGACAGCAGCGTCAGCACAAAGTTCAGCAGGAGGCGAATAATGTTGTTATCCACCACTACCCGCAGCCCGATCACCGCCGACAAAAAGCCGCACACCGTATTCGCAATACCGTGTATCCCAATCGCGCCCTGCGTCAGCCCATCCTGCGCCATGCCCAGCACCGCGCCCAGCAGCGTTCCATGAATCGGGCTGCGCCGGTTTAGCGCAAAGTAGATCGTCACCAGCAGCGGCAGGTCCATGTACGCAAACCGCCCCAGCAGCCGCGGCAGCCACGCCTGCAGCACCAGCGCCAGCAGAGGCACCAGCGCATACACATACGACGGGTAACGCCGAATCTCAAACTCGCGCCGGTTATCCGGAAGAAACGTCTCGACAGCTATCGCATTTCTCCTTCTGCTGCAGACCGAAGCCGACACGTTTGCGCGGCGATTTCCTCAAGAAATCGCCACCCGGCATGAACATGGATACGACTGGATAGGAAGGAGAAATGCACTATGGCGTCCTCCCCTGCGGCTTGTCTGTCTTCGGTTTCGGGGCTGGCGTCTTCGACGGCCCAGTCTTCGGCGGCACGGACTGCTTCGGAGCCGCAGCATCCGCGCCACTATCCGTCAAGTCATCCGTAGCCGGCGCCGGTGCATTCTCTGAACTTCCCGGCGAGAACCGATCCGGATGAATCGGCTGCAGCGGCTTCGGCGTAACCGGCACCGTCGGCGTTGCCGGAAGCGGCTTCCCATCCGGACCCAGCTTCGGCGTCTCTGGCGCATTTGGATCCTTCAGGCTCGGCAGCCGCTCCGCCATCTCCGCCGCAGCCTTCTTCCGCGCCAGATCAGCTGCCGCCTCGGCTCCCTTCAGATCCTCGCTCGTCTTCAAATCCGCCATCTGCGCCGCAGAAAGATGCGGCTCCAGTGACGTCACCACCAGCACCTCATCCAAATGCTGCAAATCCGCCGCCGGTTTCACCGTCACATTGATAAATCCGCTGCGCTCCGGATCGCGCTCCACCCGCTCCACCACGCCCACCGGCAGCCCGCGCGGAAAGATCTGGTCGCCTCCGGCCGTCAGCACCTTTTCTCCCGGCTGAATCCGCGAATCGATCAGGATATTCACCACCTGCGGCTGCCCCCACGCATTGCCCCGCAAAATCCCCCGAATCCGCGTCGTCTCCAGCACCACCCCGGCGCCGCTCGTCTGATCATTGATCACCAGCACCTGTGCCGAATGCGCAAAGACGTCGCGCACCTTGCCCACAATCCCATCGCCCGTAATCACCGCCATATCCGGCTGCAATCCGTCGTTTGATCCCTTATCGATCCACACCACCCGCGATTGCATGCTGCCGCTCGACCCAATCACCTGCGCCGGCGTTGTCGCATAGATATAGCTTTGCTGAAACTTCAGCAAAGCCTGCAGCCGTTGCCCCTCGAGGGCATCCTCGTGCAGCATCGCCTGTTCCAGCCGAAGCCGGTCCACCGTCTCCTGCAATCGCTTGTTCTCGTCGCGCGTGTGCCGCAGATCCACATACTGCGCCCAGAAGCCGCGAATACCCTCGCCCGCGCCATGCAGCGCTCTCTCAAAGGGCAAGACCATTCCCGCCGCCCACAGCCGGATCACCCGGACGTTCCGCCCATCCTTCGTCTCAGCCCCGCCCGCCTTGCCGATCGGCCCATTCACCGGCACAGCCGGCTTTGACACCTGTACAGCCAGCCCGATCACCTGCCCCAGCAGCACCGCCAGCAGCACGATCAGGTTGCGATACCGGCTGAAAAAAGATTCCATACCAAACCAGGGGATAAGAGTTCCGGGGCCAGAGATCAGAAACAAAGGGTCAACGAGCCGAAAGCAGCGCCAGAAAGCACTCTAAGCCCATTCTCGCGTAACTCACCCGCAGCAACCAAGGATAGGCAATGATGCAATCGAAAGACGTGCTCAAATACGCAACACCAGCAAGCGTTAGGCGGCGGGCTACTTAACAAGAGTTGGTAGGCCGGAGCTTCAGCCCCGGCATTACACCCAGCCATTAACTCCGCAACGAGGGGCCTCGATGGCGCCGAGCCAGCCGAGCGGCCTAGTCGATTTTGATCTTGCGCAGCAGCCGGAAGTCGGAAAGCATCTTTCCCGTCCCCAGCACCACGGAAGCCAACGGATCATCTGCCACAGAAACCGGCAGCCCGGTCTCCTCGCGGATGCGCTTGTCCAGATTTTTGATCAGCGCGCCGCCGCCGGTCAGCACAATTCCGCGGTCCGAAATATCCGCTGAAAGCTCCGGCGGCGTCCGCTCCAGCGCCACGCGAATCGCATTCACAATCACCGAAATGCACTCCGCCAGCGACTCACGAATCTCCGAGTCATCAATGGTGATCGTCTTCGGCACACCCTCAATCAGGTTGCGCCCCTTGATCTCCATCGTCAGCGGCTTGTCCAGCACATACGCCGATCCAATCTCGATCTTGATCTGCTCCGCCGTCCGCTCGCCGATCAGCAGGTTGTACTTCCGCTTCAGATAGTTGGTAATCGCCTCGTCCATCTGGTTCCCGGCCATCCGCACCGACCGCGAATAGACAATGCCCGACAGCGAAATCACCGCGATATCGCTCGTTCCGCCGCCAATATCCACCACCATGTTGCCGTAGGCCTCGGTAATCGGCAGCCCGGCCCCTATCGCCGCCACCATCGCCTGCTCCACGAGATACACCTCGCTTGCCTTGGCGCGATACGCCGAGTCCTCGACCGCCCGCTTCTCCACCTGCGTGATTTCCGAAGGCACGCCGATCACGATCCGCGGATGCACCAGCATCTTGCGGTTGTGCGCCTTCTGGATGAAGTAGTTCAGCATCTTCTCGGTGACCTTGAAGTCCGCGATGACGCCGTCCTTCATCGGCTTGATGGCCACGATATTGCCCGGCGTCCGGCCCAGCATCTCCTTGGCCTCTTTGCCGACCGCCTCCACCTCGCCCGTATTCTTATTCAGCGCCACGATCGAGGGCTCGTTGACCACGATCCCTTTGCCGGCGGCGTACACCAGTGTGTTGGCAGTGCCAAGATCGATCGCCAGATCGCTCGAGAACATACTGAACAGCGAGCGCAACCCATGCGAACGCGAAGGACGCGAAGAGTAACCGTTTGAAGACATTTCCTGGATAAACTTCCTGGCCCGGCAGCGCATTCGCGCCGCATTCGAACCTTATGTGTGGACTCTACGCTATTGTACGGCCATCTGCCGCACCGTGCGGAGCGCCGAAAACAGTCCAAATCAAGGTAGACATCCAGCTAGGCCGGGCCGTCCCGGAATATGCGCGTGTAAACCTGCCGGTGTCATTTCGATTCTCCAAAGAATCGTCCCGCGCCATTCGCGCCTGCAATACCGATGGGGCCAGGCTCCTCCAGCAGAAGCCACGTCCAGGACGCTAACCGCGAATTCCTTGAAGCCCGGGAAGAACCAAACTTTCCTGAACGGTTGGTAGAATTCCGATTCTGCCGCTCGTCGTTATAGTGAAGGCGGGGCGACTGGCCCGGCCAAAGACCATTCCAGGAGAAGACCATGCCGCAATATCTGATGACAATTCAACTACCCGACAACTACAACCCGTCCCTCGAAGACGAAGCCATGATGCGCGACTTTCAGGCGCTCGGCGAGGAGATGGAGGCTGCGGGCGTCAAGACATCCTTTGCTTGCGGCCTGTCACCGGCAAGCAACGCGAAGTCGCTGCGGGTGCAGCCCAATGGCGAAGTCCTCATCACCGACGGGCCCTACGTGGAGGCCAAGGAACACGTGGGCGGATTCTCAGTACTGGAATGCGCTGACATGGATGAGGCGGTGAAATGGGCGCACAAGAGCGCCATCGTCTGCCGAGCCTCGGGAGAGGTGAGAGAAATCTTCTTCAGACCATCCGCCGGCTAGCAACGAGCGGGTGACTCGAACGAACAGATCAAGGCCACTGCATCTGTCGAGTTCGGGCGGGCACCGTTCGTCGTTAGAGTGAAGGCAGGTAACTGGCCTGCCTGAAGATCATCCCAGGAGAAGACAATGCCCCAATATTTGGTTGCGATTCACCACCCCGACAACTACGTTCCGTCGTCGGAGGACCCAGCGATGATTGAAGACATCCACGCCCTCAACAGGGAGATGATTGCTGCCGGCGTCAGGATCTTCGCTGGCGGTCTGTCGGCGGCAAGCAACGCGAAGTCGCTGCGGGCCAAGCCCGACGGCGGGGTTCTCATCACTGACGGGCCATACCTTGAGACCAAGGAACACGTAGGCGGTTTTTGGATATTGGAAACCGCTGATATGGATCAGGCGGTCGCGTGGGCGCGTAAGGCCGTCATTGCCTGTCGGGCGCCAGTCGAAGTGCGAGATTTCCTCTTCCGGCCAGTGCCAAAAGAGGCCACTGAGCAGCATTGAGACAACGCAGCTCGAAGCGCTCTCTCATCGCAGGCACACCCGCCCGACCGTAGGCGTAACGGAAGACCCATTAAGGCTATGACGGACAGCCACAAGACGATTGAAGCCGTGTGGAAGATCGAATCCACGCGGCTCATCGCCGCAATTGCTCGCGTCACCCACGATATCGGCATCGCGGAAGAGCTGGCCCAGGACGCTCTGGTCACCGCTCTCGAGCTGTGGCCCGAAGAAGGTATCCCCAGAAATCCCGCTGCGTGGCTGATGACGGCGGCGAAGCGCCGGGCTCTCGACTTCTTGCGCCGTGGCAGCATGCTTGTGCAAAAGCACGAGGAAATCACCCGGGAGCTGGAATTCCAACAACAGCAACTCGCAGATGCTATGGATCAGGCCTTGGATCAGGTGATCGACGATGACGTTCTGCGGCTGATCTTTACCGCGTGCCATCCGGTGCTCGCCGTGGAAGGTCGCGTCGCACTTACGTTGCGTCTGATCTGTGGCTTATCGACGGCGGAAATCGCCCGCGCTTTCCTTGTCCCTGAAAAGACGCTCGGACAGCGGATCTTTCGCGCCAAGAAGACGCTCTCGGAAGCTCACGTTCCCTTTGAGACGCCGCGCGGGGACGAGTTGCGCGAGCGAGTGGCGTCCGTACTTTCGGTGATCTACCTGATCTTCAATGAAGGATATACCGCGACCGCGGGAGAAGAATGGATGCGCGCCGCCCTCTGCGAGGATGCGCTGCGGCTTGGACGCATGCTGGTGCAACTCCTTCCCAGCGAGTCGGAAGTTCACGCTCTTCTGGCTCTCATGGAGTTACAGGCGTCGCGCAGTCGCGCGCGTCGGGGAAGCAAAGGCGAGGCGGTCCTATTGAAAGACCAGGATCGCTCGTTGTGGGACGACGCGCAGATTCGGCGAGGCCTTGCAGCGCTCGGAGACGCGCAAAGGCTGGGCGGCGGCGCGAAATACTACGCCTTGCAGGCGGCGATTGCTGCCTGCCATATGCGAGCTCGCACGGCCGAAGCGACCGACTGGGAGCGGATCGTTCTTCTCTACGACGCTCTAATGCAGATCAGCCCGTCGCCTATTGTTGCGCTGAATCGAGCCGTCGCCGTCGGTATGGCCCAAGGCCCGTCTGCAGGACTTGCTGCGGTGGATGAGATTGCCGCTGATCCCGCATTGGCTGGCTATCACCTTCTCCCTAGTGTTCGCGGAGACCTGCTAATGAAGATGGGCAATTTCATTCAGGCGTATGAGGAAGTCCAGCGCGCGATCACAATGACGCAAAACGTGCGTGAGCAGGAATTGCTGACGGAAAGACTGAAGTAGATTGAGAAAGCAGCCTTGTCGACCTAGCTTCGGTTCGGTTAAGCGCGTTTCGGTTTAGGTCCCATTCAGTTCAAACAACTCGAGGCGACAATGAACTGCCCTGCGTGCTTGCTCACGGATAATTGCCCTTAGCCCCATGAATAGCAGCTCTATTCCGTCCGCAGCGCCTCCATCGGCTGAATCGAAGCCGCTCGCCGCGCCGGCAAAAACGACGCCACCAAACCAATTGCCGCCAGCAGAAGCGCCACGGCCAGATACGTCCACAGATCCAGAGCCGGCACCTGGTACAGAAAGCCCTTGATCAACCGAGCCGCTACGAAGGCCAGGAGCAGCCCCACGCCCAGCCCGGCGCCAATGAGCGTCGATCCCTGTCGCAGCACCAGTTGTGCCACGCTGCCACGCGTCGCCCCCAGCGCCATGCGCACGCCAATCTCGCGCCGCCGATAGCTCACCAGCTGGGACAGCACGCCATACAGGCCCGCGATCACCATCGCAATCGCCAGACCAGCGAAGGACCCCACCAGGTAAAGCCCAAGCCGCTTGCTGAACGTGTTCTTATCCACCGCCTCTTGCATCGTCTGGAAGTTGTCCAGCGCAAATCCCGGAGCCGCCTCATGGAAGACCGAACGCATCTCCGCAGCCACCGGAACCGCTCCGCGCGTCTTCACCACGAAGCTCACCACCGTCTCCAGCAGCGCCTGGTAAAAGAGCGAGGTCGTCGGAACCTGCTGCTGCGAGAGCATCAGCAGCGGCTGCACGGTCCCGCCCACCGTTGCGTCCACCTGGTCCGCCAGCACCCCCACAATCGTGAACGGCCGCAACATCCCGGTATCCTTGCCGCCCAGGTCCAGCTGCTTTTCCAGCGGATCCGTGCCGGCAAAATACTTCTTGGCCAGCGTCTCGTTGATGACGACCACCAAAGGCGCCGTCGCCGCGTCACTGTCATCAATCATTCGTCCACGGAGAATCGGCGTGCCCAGAGTCCGCGCATACTCACCACTCACCGCGGTGATGCGCGCCTGAGGCCGGTTCGAGGGATCCTTCGCCCGTCCGACCACGGAAAAACTGGTCCCGACATTCGCCCCAGAGAACGGCGGGCTGGTTACCAGCGCCGCACTCTGCACACCCGGCTGCTGCCGCATCTGCTCCAGCAGCGGCAGATACGTCACCGTCGCGACAGAAGGCTTGGCGTGCTCCGTATCCTGAGAAACAGCCATCGCCGAGAAGCCCGCGGCATCCGCCGGCATCGCGGTAAACGTCGTGATATGCGCCGTCTCAAAACCCAGCTGCGATTTCTGCAGATTCCACAGCGTGTGGAAGAGCAGCCCCGTGCCCACCAGCAGCAGCGTGGACAACGCGACTTCGCCCGCCACCAGCCATCCGCTCATCCTGCCGCTCACCGACCGTGCTCCCACCCCGCGCGACGCTGCCTGCAGCGCCGCTTGCGGATTGGCCCGCGCCACCAGCAGCGCCGGCAGCAGTGAAGAGAGCACCGTGGTCAAAATCGCAATCGCCGCCAGCGCCAGCGCAACCGCCCAGTGCACGCCAATCGCGTTCCCCCGCGGAATCGTCCCATCCGGTAGCTTATGGATCGCGGTCATAGCCAGTTCCGCCAGCAGCACGCCCACCACGCAACCCAGCAGGCTCAGCACCAATCCCTCCGCCAGCAACTGCCGCACCAGCCGCAGCCGGCTCGCCCCCAGCGCTGCACGCACGGCAAATTCCTGCTGCCGCCCCAGGCAACGTGCAATCAGCAGATTCGAGACATTCGCGCACGCAATCAGCAACACCAGTCCCAGCGCCGCAAAGAGCGCATACAGCACCGGCCGCGCCGAACCCGTCAGCACCTCTTGGTAGCTCTTCACCTGGAACGCATAGCTATCGCCCGAATCCTGCTTCGGAATGTGCGAGGCGATCGCATCCACCTCTCGCTGCGCCTGCGCCGCCGTCACGCCATCCCGCATCTCGCCCACAATATTGAAGAAGTGGTAGCCGCGATCGGCCAGCATCTCACCCGTCGGCTGCACCGGCAGCCACACCGCCTTATTGATATCGCTCCCAATCTCCTCAGGAAAATGAAATGACCCCGGCATCACGCCAATGATCGTCGCCGGCTTGCCGCTGATCTTCATCGTCTTGCCAACCACATTCGGATCCGCGTGAAAACTCTCCCGCCACAGACCCTCGGCAATCAGCGCCACCTGCGGGCCGCCCGTCAATCCATCTGAATCCAGAAAGACGCGCCCCATCAGCGGTTGCACCCCCAGCATGGGAATCAGATTGCTCGTAATCCGCGGCGCCACCACGCTCTCTGAACCATCGTGATTCTCGATCACCGCAATATCATCCGAATAGCCGGCAACCGCCTGCATCTGCCGCGACTGATCGCGGATATCCCGATAATTCAGCCACGACGTGCTTCCAAAACCCTGCTGGTCGGGAGGACCGATATAGACCAGCCGGTCCGAGTGCGCATATGGCAGCGGCCTCAGCAGTACGCTCTCAATCACCGTGAAGATCGCTGTATTCGCGCCCACCCCCAGCGCCAGCGTCAGAATCGCCAGCGCCGCGAGGCCCGGAGCCTTCCGTAGTTGGCCGAAAGCAAAACCCACGTCCTTGAGCACACTCTGCATAACCCCTCCGCCGGCGCCAGGCGCGTTGCAACCAGTAAATCACGACGCGGCTGCCTAATCCATGCTCGGTTAATCGTCTCGGTCAAAGCCGGCCATAGCTTTGAAATCACCTTTGCGGCATTGACTTTCCACAGGCGGAAGTACATTCTTAATGGAGATGCTGCAATGCAGAGGCAATGCGTGACCCCAATCGACCTGGTCTCGGTTCTCAACGATGCACCGCCGGGGGAATGGCTGGCGCTCTCGTTCAAGCGAGACCGGATCGTCGCCCACGCTCCCAGGCTCGTTGACGCCCAGAAGGCCGCCATCGAGGCCGGTGAAGCCATGCCCATCATGATGAAGCTCCCGCCTCCGTACACGCAGATTCTCTAACGCCCGCCATACCAAGACTCCCAGTGAAGATTCCTTACTCCGACCTCCGGGTCAGACCAGATGCTGCGTTTCCAGACAGGAGATCCCTCGATCGTCCTATCGTCGCCTTGCTCCTGACCAGGGGCGAGAAAAGCGTCATCGCCTACGCCACGGTAGACTCCGGCGCGGACAATTGCGTATTCCCTGCCTCCATCGGCCTGGCTCTTGGGGTCGACATGCCCAACCCGCGCAGCTCGCTCTTCTCCGGCTCCCGCGACGAGCCTCAAGTCGCCTACTACGAACAGATTGACGTAACCATCCTGCCCATGGAGTCGGAGCAAATTTCCACCGACCAGGAGCCTCTCAGCTTCTCCCTCTACGCCGGCTTCTGCGACACCCTGGAGCACGTCGGCATGGGTCTGCTTGGGCACGCAGGCTTCTTCTCCCGTTTTGAGGTCCGCTTCCACGCCGCTTTGCGCTACTTTGAAATTCTCTGAGAACAACCAGACCCAGATCTCGCCCTGCTGTTCCAAGACCTAGGCCTGATCCACATCTCAAGCGATCACAACTACCAGCCGGCAATCGCGATTGAGCCGGATTTGAAACCCGATTTGACAGCCCAATTTGACAACTACGATAAGCTGAAAGGTTGGCCCTTCTCCTCTATGCAGGCCTTCTATCCTCCGCGCGTAACGCGCCAGGCAAAGCGAGATCCGAACATGGCAGCAAAGCTCTATCACAACCTCATCGGCGGCGAGTGGCTCCCCTCCGCATCCGGCCAGACCTTTCAGAACATCAATCCAGCCGACCACTCCGACATCGTCGGCATCTTTCCCTCGTCCAACGCCGAAGACGTCGCCCTGGCCGTCGCTGCCGCGAAAAACGCCTTCGCCACCTGGCGCCTCGTTCCGGCCCCCAAGCGCGCCGAGATCCTCTACCGCACCGGCGAGCTCCTCACCCAGCGCAAAGAAGAGTACGCGCAGCTCATGACACGCGAGATGGGCAAAGTCCTCGCCGAGACCCGCGGCGACGTCCAGGAAGCCATCGACACCGCCTTCTACATGGCCGGCGAAGGCCGCCGCCTCTACGGCCAGACTACCCCCTCCGAGCTGCAGAACAAGTTCGCCATGTCCATCCGCATGCCCGTAGGCGTCTGCGCCATGATCGCGCCTTGGAACTTCCCCATGGCCATCCCCTCGTGGAAACTCTTCCCGGCCCTCGTCTCCGGCAACACCTGCGTCATCAAGCCCGCCGAAGACACGCCGCTCTCCACCTACAACCTCGTCCAGACGCTCATCGACGCCGGCCTGCCTGCGGGCGTCGTCAATATCGTCGCCGGCTTCGGCCCTGAAGCAGGCGCGCCACTCGTTGAACATCCTGACGTCCGCGCCGTCAGCTTTACCGGCTCCTCCGCCGTCGGTTCGCACGTCGGCCAGCGCGCCGCCGCCAACTTCAAGCCCGTCTCCCTCGAAATGGGCGGCAAAAACGCCATGATCGTCATGGACGACGCCAATCTCGACCTCGCCCTTGAAGGCGCGCTCTGGGGAGCCTTCGGCACCACCGGCCAGCGCTGCACTGCGACCTCCCGCATCCTGCTGCACAAATCCATCGCTGCCGAGTTCACCCGGAAGCTCGTCGCCCGCGCCCAGGCCCTCAGCGTCGGCAATGGCCTCAACGAAGGCATCGAAGTCGGCCCACAGGTCAACGAACAACAGATAGAGACCAGCACCAGGTACTGCCAGATCGCCATCGCGGAAGGCGCTAAGCTCCTCACCGGCGGCCAGCGCCTCATCGACGGCCCCTACGCCAACGGCACATTCTTCGCGCCCACCGTCTTCGGCTCCGTCACGCCGTCGATGCGCATCGCCCGCGAAGAGGTCTTCGGCCCGGTCGTCGCCCTGCTCGAATTCTCGAGCTTCGACGAAGCGGTGGAGATCGCCAACGGCATCGACTACGGCCTCTCCACCGCGCTCTACACCCGCGACATCAACCGCGCCTTCGCCGCCATCCGCGACCTCGAAGCCGGCATCACCTACATCAACGCCCCCACCATCGGCGCTGAAGTTCACCTGCCCTTCGGCGGCGTCAAGCAGACCGGCAACGGCCACCGCGAAGGCAACGGCGCCATCGACTTCTACACCACCTGGAAAGCCGTCTACATCGACTCCAGCGACACCCTGCAGCGCGCCCAGATCGACAACGCCGAATAGCACAACCCAAACGACAGACATAGAATGCCCAGGGACTGTCCTGGGCATTTTCTTTTTTCATCCAATTTTCCCGAATCCCGCTTGTCATCCGATCATCTTAGATATATCTTAAGATATATCGTGAGTACTTCGCGAGATGTATCGGACAGATTCAGGAGAACCACCATGTTTGGAAAAGAACGTTTCAAAGAATACGCAGCATCAAGATTTGCCGAAGGCCAGCCCGGCTTTGGCCCCGAAGACCAGCCCGCGGGCCACTGCGGCCATCGCCACCACCGCCATGAAGAGCGCCATTACGGCCGGTCCGGCGGCGGTCGCGAATTCTTCGAGGGCTTCATGGGCCGCCACGGCCGCGGCTTCGGAGGCTTTGGCGGCGACCGCGAACGCCTCTTCGACTCCGGCGAGCTCCGCCTCGTCATCCTCGCCCTGCTGGCCGAAAAGCCCAGTTACGGCTACGAGCTCATCAAGGCCATTGAAGAGCGCCTATCCGGCGGCTACGCGCCCTCACCCGGCGTCGTCTACCCCACACTTACCTTGCTGGAAGAAGAAGGTTTCGCTACCGTCAGCTCGTCGGAAGGCAACAAGAAGCTCTACACCGTCACCGAGCCCGGCCTGCAGTACCTCAAGACCAACCAGGCTACAGTCAAAGCCATCTTCGGCCGCATCGAGCAGGCCGGCAAGGCCTTCGGACGCGGACGCTCCCCACAGATCATGCGCGCGCTCATGAACCTCAAATTCGCGCTCAAGATGCGTGCGGGCCAGGGCAACCTCACCGCCGAGCAGACCAGCAAGATCGCTGAAGCCATCGACGCCGCGGCGCGGGTCATCGATGAAGTCTAACGCCGAGGTTGAATATCAAAAAAATTGAACCGTTTTGGGTGGGAGTTGTAGGTCCGCAAAGTTTTCTTGAGAAAAATTGCACCGGCCTGCACAAAAGCAATTGGGTTTCCGCTATAGGGTGTGTAGCCACCCCCGGCACAACTGAAAAGTTCCCTAAGCCACATCGATTCAAGCGGAAACTCAATCTCTCAACCCGGATAAGGAGGCACCAAATGTCCGAAGAACAGACAATCCCGATGGCACAGTACATCAGCCTGCAGGCCCTCGTCGGCGAACTACTTCTCACCAATCAGAAACTGCGCGAGCAGCTTGCCCAGCTCGCGCAGTCGCTTCAACTCACCGCGACGGCCACTCATCCACAACCACGCCTAGATCATTGAGCTGCTGAATCGCGGCCTCGATCTGCCGCCGAATCGCCGGTCGCTGTGACTTATCCGCCAGCGGAGACTCCTCAATCGCAACCACCCGCCCATAAGGCCACGCACTATCCGGCAGGGCAATTAAAGCCTCCACTAAATCCTGCGAACGAATCTGCACCTCGCGCCGACGCGCCGCATTCGGCCTTAGCAAGCCACCCTGGCCAATCGAACTAGGATTCGCATCCGCAAGCGTAATCCGCAGGTTCACCATCTTCGCGTCAAAACTGATAAATGGATTCGCCCAAGCCCCCGGCTCATGCACATCCACATAGCGGCTCTTGGTTGGCAACGCAATCTTGTTCAACTGCGCCCGCTGCTGGTCCCGCTGCGCTGAAGCGGCCTGCGCCTGATGTTCGGCCGAAGTCACCTTCGTGACTGCCTGCTTCTCGCTGCGGCAGCCAACGACAGCCACAGCCAGCAACGCCGCGGCAGCCACGCCCATTCGAACCATCTCAATAAACTTCACAGACTTCAGCATAACAAGCCAACAGGAGCGCCGTAGTTGCTCAGACAGCTACCTCCGCCGCTACTTTCGCGGTTATTTTCGCTTCTACTTTCCCGTCCAGACCGGCGCCCGCTTGGCCAGAAACGCGGCAGTGCCCTCCGCCTTGTCCTCGGTCGCGCAGACCTGCCCAAAGTGCCGCGCCTCATTCGCCAGCCCATCATCGAGACTCGCATCCAGTCCCGAGTCCACAGCCAGCAGCGTCCGCTCCACCGCAATCGGAGCATTGGCGGCTATCGACAGGGCCAGCGCCTCCGCCCGCGCCATCAGCCCATCGCCCGGCACGACTTCGTCCACGAGGCCAATCCGCAGAGCCTCGGCAGCCGAAATCATCTCCCCGGTCAGTAGCAGCTTCTGCGCTGCACCTCGACCCACCAGACGCGGCAGCCGCTGCGTGCCGCCAAAGCCGGCAAGGATACCCAGCTTCACCTCCGGCTGCCCCAGCCGAGCCGTCTCGCTTGCCAGCCGCAGCGTGCACGCCATCGCCAACTCGCACCCGCCACCCAGCGCAAAGCCGTTGATGCAGGCGAGGATTGGCTTGCCCAGCCTCTCCATGCGCCGCGCCAGCGCGTCCCCACGCTCGGCATAGGCGCGCCCGGCTACCTCATCCAGGCCAGCCAGTTCTGAGATATCCGCCCCAGCCACAAACGCCTTCGGCCCCGCTCCAGTTAGCAGAATCACGCGAATCGCATGATCGGCCGCCGCATCTTCAAGCGCGACAGAAAGCTCCGCCAGCGTCGCCGCACTCAACGCATTCAGCACCGCCGGCCGGTTGATCGTAATCATCGCAATCGGAGCACGCTTTTCAAGCAGGATGTTTTCAAATGCCACTACAACTCCTCTGCAACCGGTCCGCTTGGGATCGGACAACTCAAATCTGCTTGAACTAAATCTGCTTAATCAGTTCCTTCGCCATCGCATCCAGCACGCCATTCAAAAATCCCACCGACTCCGGCGTCGAATAGCGCCGCGCAATCTCCAACGCCTCGTTGATCACAATCGGAAACGGCGTCCCCTTGAAGCCCATCATCTCGGCACAGGCCAGCCGGAGCACGTTGCGATCCACGCTCGGCAACCGCTCCAGCCGCCAGTTCACAAGATGCTTGGTAATCAGATCATCAATCTCATCCGCCCGTAGCGTCGCCACACGGTAGAGATCCTCGGCAAAGCCACGCGTCTCCGCATCCGACTCCTCGCGCGCCAGCCAGAACGTCTTCCCCACCTGATCCGCCGACTGCTTGCCCAGGTCGCCCTGAAAGAGCATCTGCATCGCCAGCTCGCGTGATTTCCGCCGGCTCGAACCGCTGGGTGCCCCGCTCGCACCCCCGCCGGATCTTCCGCTTCCACGTTCGCTCACGCGCCCTCGCCTTCAACCACCAGCTTGCGCTTCAGTGAAACCATCTCAATCGCTGCCACCGCCGCCTCAAAGCCCTTGTTGCCGGCCTTCACGCCAGCCCGGTTCAGCGCCTGCTCCAGCGTCTCGCACGTCAGCACGCCAAAGGCATGCGGCACGCCCGTCTCCTGTTGCGACTGCCCAATGCCCCGCGCCACCTCGTTGTAGATCGCCTCATAATGCGCCGTCTCGCCGCGAATCAGGCAGCCCAGCGTGATCACCGCATCCGCCTTGCCCAGCTCAGCCAGCGTACGCGCCGCCGCAGCCACTTCCCAGGCGCCTGGCACACGCACCACTTCGATATCAGCCCGCTTGGCCCCGCTGCGCAGCAGCCCGTCCAGCGCACCTTCAAGTAGCCTGTCGGTAATCACCGCATTCCAACGCGCCGTCACAATCGCAAAACGCATACCTTCGGCAGAAAGATCGCCCTCGATGGCGACCGGCTTGCCCTTCAGCGGCTCCGTCCACTCCCAGAAAGCAATCGAATGCCCAGGCACAGGCTCAACGCTGAAGATCCGCGACTTCCAATCTGTCTCCGCAATCTCCGCAACCGCTGGATTCTCCCCGTGCCCGCGAAACCACGCCAGCACCGTCTCACGCACCGCATCCAGCTGCGTCACTTCAATCACGGTCTCGGCCGCAAACGGCATCTCGCCCGCGACAATCTCTACATTGCCCATTGGCGCCAGAAACGAAGCACCGCGGCTCGCTTCCTCATGCCAGCCCTTACCCGGTGCAAATCCCAACGCACTAAAGAACTCTGACAACCGCTCAAACTCGGCTTGCGACCCCGCCGCGCGCAGGAATGAAATCCCTTTGATCATGCTTCGATTCTACCGTGCGAAACCGCCGGAGCGCTTCGTCCGGATCGTATCTCAGGCATCCTCTGCACAAACGAAAAACCCGCTTGCTCGAGGCAGGCGGGCTCATCGCTTCAGTCAGCCGAAAGCTTTACGTCGTAGCGCGCGGCTTCACCACAATCACAGTCGCGGGCACCGCGTTTCCGCTTGCATCCACCAGTCCCGGATTGACCTGCTTCGAATCCGCATAAGGCGTCTTCGTCAGATCAATGTAGTGCACCAGGTCGTCGCCCGAGGTTGAGACGAAGAACATCGTATCGTCCAGGCTGAAGGCTCCGGCGATCGGCGCCACCGGCGAGCCGCTCAGCGTCACGTAGTTCACCGGTCCCGCCGAGCCGCCAGTGGCGGGCTGATAGTAGGGCAGGTCGCCCGTCCCAGCCGAAGCCTCCGTTGCTGCATAGGTGATGAACGCCAGGTTCGAGGCCGGTGACGGCAGCACTTGCTCCACCGCGCTCGCCGTAATACCGGCTGGCGTGGCAATCGTCGTCTGCGGCGTGGCAGTCACCGGCGAGTTGGTGATATTCGTGCTCGTCGTCGTTCCTCCGCTTGAAACAGAAGGACAGGCGCCGTTGACCAGGCTTTGCGAAAAGTCCAGGTTAAAGTCGGTCAGCGTGAGAGAACCGCTCGACGCACTGACACCGAGCATGTGCGCGCCGTCGGTCGTTGCGCCCAGAACATCGGTCGCAATCGTGCCCGAAGCACCCGGCGCGGGATAGATCTGCGGATAGGCCTGATTGATATAGCCCGTCGTCGTGTTCAGGGTTGGGCACCAGCCATGGGCCACCGTCGGACTTCCGCTCGTGAACGCACCCACGCCCGGCACCGTAATTGCCACGGCGTTCGCCACATCGGTCGTGGTATCGGGCAGCGTGTACGTCGTCCAACCCGTGTTCACGTTGTAGACAAACAAGGTCGGCGTTGGTGTCGTTGTCGTTGAACCAGAGGCCGCCGTGTAGCTCGTCCCCACCACATACAGCGTCTTGGCGTCCGGCGTCCACTGCGAAGAGGTGGCCACGCCGCTGTACGAAGAGAAGGCACCCGATGAGACCGTGTACACATTGATCAACTGGCGCAGCGGATCGTTGATCACAATCCTTGAGTTGTCCGGAGCGGCCGACAGCACCACACCCGGAACATTCGTGTCTTCCTTCGACAAGGAGTTCGTGCCCGCCGCATAAATCATCAGCTCATGACTGGAGCCGAAGTACAGATTCGTCCCCGTCTTGTCCAGCACCATCGAGTTCGGAACATACGGCATCAGCACCGGCGAGCCGATCGTACCGCTCACCAGCTCTACGGGCGTAAAGTACCGCGAGCCAGTGCTTGGAGCATACCCTGGCAGCGTGAACCCGTTCGCGTAGCCCTGCACCGCTCCCGGCCCATACGCCGGCGACATCGGGCTGCCATACCAGACGTAGTCGCTCGCCACACCCGGCGTCGTAATCGTCACCGAGTTGCTGGTGATCGAAGTGCCCGTCTGGTTGATCCCCACCTTGTCGATCGGCGCAGGATTACACGTCGTCGGCTGGCAGACGGCATAGATCGCGGCCTCACCGGCAAAGTTGGCCGTAATCGCGCCGCCCGAACCCGCGCTGATATCCAGCGGATTGGTCGACTGGTAGTCCAGCGTTAGTCCCTGGATCGTGTTGCCCTTGGTATCCGTGATCGTCGTGACCAGGTTCTGCGTCACGCCCTGGGTCACCGTTCCTGTCGTCGATCCGTTCAGATTCACATTGATCGAGGCCGGCGGGCAGGTCGAGAAATACCCAGCCAGCGAGCCCGTGCCTGCAACCGAAGCGGTAATGTACGTCGTACCCGGCAGCACCGCGGTGATCACGCCGTTCTGGTCAATCGTGGCAACCGTCGTGTTCTGCGAGCTGTAGGTCAGATCGCCCACCGCCGTAGAGCACGTCGGAATGCTCGTGTTAGCTGGAGGCGTCGGGGAGCAAAGTAGTTGCTGCTGTCCACCCGAGATGTAAAAGGCCTGCGCATCCAACTGCGCTGTCTGCGTCTGCGATAGGCATCCGCTGACCGTTTGTGTAGGACTGCCGACAGGTTCCAGCACCAGCGAGACGGCTGTCACCGGCGCATGCACCACCACTGTCACTTGATTTGAGGTCACGCCACTGCCCGACGCCGTTACATACACCGTCGAATACGGCAGCCCATTGGTCGAAGGCAGCGGCGAAGGCAGATTGCAGATCGTGAAGTCAGGAATGCCGCCGCCGCTGCGCCGGTTCCATGTTCCGCCGCACACAGACCCGGTCGGCGAAATATCCAGAACCTGGTTGTTCGTCGTGCCGTAGGTGTAGGTCGCTACCGAGGCGGAATTGCCCTTGCAGGTCAACGCCTTCGGCGCCGCAAGCTGGGCCGTCTGCCCAAAGGCCACCGAAAGGCTCGTCGTCCGCGGCTCCAGGTCAATGGACGCCACGTCCGTCAGCTTCAGTCCGTACCCTAAGCCATTGCAGTAGTTGCCGGCGGGATTACGCGTGCAACCCGAGATCGAAATGCCGGCCGGAACCGCCAGGCACAGCACAAAAACAAGCGTTAGCAACCGCCGCATGAAACCTCCCCGCTCCGCTTTTCTGCCAGCAGAACGGTCAACTACAAAGATCAACGATCGGATGTACTCCGAAACCAAAGTGTATCAGGACGCGGTTGGCTGCCGCCCCGTGCGCAAGGGCCGCGCAGCTTCCTGGCCCGCACTCATAGCTGATGGACGATCTCTCACTGGAAACGCGAGCGAGCCGTAGAGACCGGAGACGCCCAGACACCTGACGTCCAGACCCCAGACGCCCAGTCGCATCGCGCCACGGAAACCCATGCGCCTGCCCGTTCCGCACAATCACCCCGGTCTGCCACAGCCTAAGGCGTACCGCACCTACTCCGGCAGCGGGGCCTGCTGGTCCACCCGGAAGCTCCCGCTCACCCCCCGCGCGTCTGTCCCCGGCTGCCCGCCGCCCACGCGCACCTTGTACTCGCCGGCAGCAATGATCGGGTCGCCAATCTCCGTCACCATCCCCAGATCGCGGTCCTTAAGCTCAAACTCCACCTTCTGGCTCGCGCCCGCCTCCAGGTGCACGCGCTTGAATCCGCGCAGCGCCTTCAGCGGCGCACCCTTGACGTCAGGGAAGCTCAGATAAAGCTGCACCACCTCATCCCCGGCCACCTTGCCCGTATTGGTGACCGTCACCTCGGCATGAACGGGCTCACGCAGACTCACCGGAGCCGTAGGCAGCACCAGCCCGGCATACGAAAAGCTCGCATAGCTCAACCCATACCCAAACGGATACAGCGGCTTACCCGCAAAATAGCGGTACGTCCGCCCCTGCATGGAGTAGTCCTCAAAGTTCGGCAGTTGGCTCACATCCCTGTAAAACGTCACCGGCAGGCGTCCCGCTGGATCATTCTTGCCCGACAACGTCTCGGCAACAGCCGCACCGCCCTCCTCGCCCGAGTACCACGCCTCCACGATCGCGTTGGCATGCTCATTCGCCCAGTTCACCCCCAACGCGCTCCCGTTCATCAGCACCACCACCGTCGGCTTGCCCGCCGCCGTCACAGCTTCCAGCAGCGCCTGCTCCGGCTTGGGAAGATCCAGACTCGTGCGGTCGCCGCCAAGAAATCCCTCTTCGCTCACCGGCATTTCTTCGCCTTCCAGCTGGCTGGTAATGCCCACTACAGCAATAACCACATCCGCAGCCTTCGCCGCCGCAACCGCCGCTGGAGACGGCGTCATATCCGCCGAAGCCCAGATCAGCTGCGCCTTCACATCCCCTCCGCCGATCGTGCCGAAGGTAATCTCGATGGGCAGCTTCTTGCCCTTTTCCAGATGCACCTTGCCCAACTTGGAGCTGATCCCTCCCATCGCAAACGCCTGCGCCACCTGCTTGCCATCCAGCATGAGACTGGCGAATCCGCTGGAAACAACCCCCAGCTCAAAGTCGCCCGTTTCCGCCGGCGTCAGAAAACCCGCCCAGCGGATAAAGAGGCCACTCTTGCCTTTTACCTCCGAAGGCAACGTCTCGCTCGTGAGATCGATCTTCGTCTCAACCCGGCTGGTGAGAGGAACCGGCGCCCCGCCACCCAGCATCGGAATCGTGCCCTGCGCATATTCCGCCTTCAGTCCGGGCTTACCGTCCGCTGTCGTTAGCCACGCAGTGGGCACAACGTCGCCGTCATCCCGCAAAAAGCGCGTACCCGGCACAAACTTGATCTCCGCACCCGGAAACTCCGCCTTCAACCCCTCCAGCACCGTAACAATCTTGGTCGGATGCCCGTTGTAGTTCCCCAACAGAACACTCGACTGATCCGCGAGCGGCCCAATCACCGCAATCTTCTTCACACCCGCCTTAAGCGGCAACACGCCATCGTTCTTCAACAGCACCATCGACTCATTCGCCAGCTTCCGCGCCAGCTCCCGATTCCCCGCACTGTCCAGTTCCTTCTCGTCGATCTTCGAGTACGGCACCATCTCCGGCGGATCGAACATCCCCAGCTTCACCCGCGCCGTAAACAGCCGAACCAGCGCCTTGTCCACATCGCGCTCGTCCAGATACCCCTGCCGCACCGCATCCACATACGGTTTGTAATCGTGATCGTCGGTCACCTTGGCAAAGAAGTCCGCGCACTCGTTGTCCATCCCTCGCTCCAGCGAGATCGCCGAAGCCTGCGCCAGCGTCGGCCTGTAGTGGTGGCCATTGAAAATATCGATCACCGCCCCGCAGTCAGAAACCACATACCCCTTGAATCCCCATTTATTGCGAAGCTGGTCCACCATCGTGAATTCGTTCGCGCATCCCGGCTCGCCGTTGATCGCGTTGTAAGAACACATCACCGACCCCGCCTTGCCCTCCGTCACCGCCGCGCGAAACGCCGGCAGATAGGTATCCATCTCGTCATGCCGGCTCACATCCACATCCGCCATATGCCGCGTCGGCTCCGGCCCGCTATGCACCGCAAAGTGCTTCGGCGTCGAGATCACCTTGTAATACTTCGGATCGTCTCCCTGCATCCCGGTCACAAACGCCACGCCCATCCGCCCCGTCAGGAACGGATCTTCCCCATACGTCTCCTGCCCGCGTCCCCAGCGCGGATCGCGGAAGATATTGATATTCGGCGCCCAGAAGTCCAGCCCCTCGAAGATGTTGCTGTGCCCAGCCCGCATCGCCTGCACATGCTTGATCCGCCCCTCGGTCGAGATCACCTGCGCCATCGCATGAATCGCCGCCGGATCAAAGGTCGCTCCCAGCCCGATCGGCTCCGGAAACTCCGTCGTCCCATTCACCGCCACGCCATGCAGGCTCTCGCTCCACCAGTCATACGCCGGCACATTCAACCGAGGAATCGCCCGCGCCTGGTTCACCAGCTGCGTCGCCTTCTCTTCCAGCGTCATCCGCGTCACCAGATCCAGGGCCCGCTCCTCCGCCGGCAAACTCGGATTCATGAACGGCATCTTCGCCGTATCCGCAGCGCCACTCTCCTGACCCAACGCAGCCATCGCCGGGGTCAACGTCATCCCAGCGGAGAGAAAAATGATCCTTGCGACATTCCCTGACGATCGCAACACAGCTTGCATTCTATGCATCCTCCGAATTCGGGCCCGAGCGCGCTTCACGACGCCGCGCTTCCACGAAGCAACTCCACGGCCACGGATTCGCAAACCCAAACTACGGCCCGAACCGTCCCATGTCAACTAAGAAAATCGCTTTACTCGGAAAGCAGCTCCACGGCCCCCGGCCGCCCCACAGCATCCCGCGTCACACGAATTACCGTGAGGTCGTCGTTCTGCCCATGGTGCTGCGCGGCATCGGCGACGAACCGCGCGGTAGCGCCCTCGCGCAGCAGCTCCTCGACACACGAAAATCCAAACAGCGCCCCCTGCGCGTTCTGAGCCTCGGCAACGCCATCGGTAAGGAAAACGGCTTGATCGCCTGCATCCAAGCTCAAGTTCGTCTGTTCGTAGGCCGCGACCTGCACCATGCCCAGCGGAAGCGATCCTGCAAACTCCATCTCAACCCCATTCACATAGGGCGGCAGGTGCCCCGCATTTGCCAGGGTAAGCCGGCCCTGCTCTTCAAGCCGGACCACCAGGCACGTCGCGAAGCCGCCATGCATCCGGCCGCAAAGCCTGCGATTCAACGCCGTAAGAATCTCGGCCGGCTCCTCGGTGAATCCGCTCAGAGTCCGAAGTATCCCCACAATCATGGAAACGATCATGGCCGCGCGCAGGCCCTTGCCGCTGACGTCGCCGATCACCACCAGCGTGCGCCCGCTCTCGAGGACGATGGACTGAAAAAAATCGCCCCCGACTTCGGCGGCAGGCCGGTAGACGCATTCGATCGCGTAGCCCGGAATCGCCGGCAGATCCTCCGGTACCATCAGCCGCTGGACCTCGCGGGCAGCAGCCATCTCGCTCTCCAACGAAGCTTTCTCTGTCTGGGTCTTCAGGTAGCGGCGTCCCTCGCTGATGAAGACATACACAAACCCCGTGTAACCCAGGCAGATTGAAATGATCGTCGCCACACCGTCAAAACCGAGCCGGCTGTGCAGATGCGCCGTCTCCGCCGCATTGAATTGCACCAGTTGCGGCAGGGGCGGAAGCCGGTTGTAGAGCCACCCCGTGCACACAAACTGCAGCACGAACAACGGTACGAACGCCTTCCAGAACTTGCCGCGCAGCGCGATCCCGGTCGCGGCATAGCAGGCCGGAAACACGCCCGACAGCAGCACTGACACCGCAAATCGCAATGGAAGCTGGCGCCCCATGTTCGTGCTGTCGCTCACGAAGCCGAAGCTGGCAAAGACAAAGAAGACAGCTAGAAGGAAGATCCCTCGCGACGCGAGAGGCGTATTGCGCCAGGAGCTCGGAGCTTTCATCGAATCCTCCCGCATCTGAAGACTGAAGCGAGTCACACGCGCGAGTTTCTCGTATCGTTCCGCTTACACAGAACGATACGAGGCCACCTCACTTCGCAGGCATATACTCCGCGAACCAATCCAGCGCCCGCACCAGCACATCCGTCCGATGATCCGGATTCACAAACCCATGCCCCTCGTTCGGATATACCACCAGCCGCGTCGGCACGCCCTCGTCCCGCAGCGCATGCCAGAACTCAAACGACTGCGGCGCTGGGCACTCCCCATCACGATCCCCAACCACCACCAGCGTCGGCGTCTTGATCTTGTCGATGTAGTTGATCGCCGAGCTCTTCGCGTACACCGCCGGCTCCTTGTACACCGAAGCGCCAAAATACGGCGTCATCCACTGGTCAATCGAGTTCTCCCCGTAGTAGCTCTGCCAGTTCGAAATCCCCGCTCCCGCCACCGCCGCCTTGAACCGATTCGTCTGCGTCACCGCAAACATCGTCATGAACCCGCCATAGCTCCAGCCAGTAATCCCTACACGCCCGGGATCGATTGGATACTTCGCCAGCACCGTGTCCACGCCTTTGACAATGTCCCGCAGATCGCCGTACCCAAAGTCCTTGCGGTTCGCCGCCGTAAACGCCTCACCCTGCCCATAACTCCCGCGCGGATTCGGCTCCAGCACAAAGTACCCCAGCGCCGAAAACGCAGTCGCACTCAGGCTGCCGCGCCCACCCCAAGCCGACTGCGCCGCAGCCGCCGGCCCGCCATGCACCAGCACAATCAGCCCATATCTCTTTGCAGGATCATAGTGCGCCGGCTGCAGCAGCCACCCCTGTACATCGAGTCCCTCATTCTGCCAGCTCAGCGACTCCGATTTGCCCCAGATCGGCTGAACCCCATCGTTCAAATGCGTCAGTTGCTGCAGGCCAGCCAACGATGTCGCCGTCTGCCCGCCCACCTTCGCCGCATAGATTTCGCTCGGGTGCTCAAGCGAACTCGCGTTGAAGACAAACGTCGAATCGTCCTTCGTAGCCGAAAGGCTCATCGACATCCGTCCATCCCCCAGCGACGCCGGAACACTGTAAACCGGAGCGCTGACTTCGCCGTTTGAAGGATCCATCACGGCCAGCTGACTGTTCCCACCCGCATGCTCACTCAGGAAGAGCTTGTGCTCTCCAGCCCAGCTGATCCACGCAACGCTCGTCTTGCGCCCTGGCGTCAAATCCCGCGCCTCGCCGCCCTCCGACGGAATCAGCCAGACATCCCCGCCCGTCGACCCCTGGTCGCTCATCAGCCCGCCGATAAACGCAATCGACCTCCCATCCGGCGACCAGCGCGGCACCGCAATCTGCAGCCCATGCATCGGCCCTGAAACTTCAGCTGGCGCAAAGATTGCCTTGGTCTCGCTGCCCAGCACCTGCGTATACAGCTTCGCTACCCACCAGTTGTTCTCACCCGGCGGCTCGGCAGCCACATACGCCAGCGCCTTCGAATCCGGCGACCAGCCAAACTCATACGCATGCAGCCGCGCTGGCGTCGCCTGCTGTGGCGCCACAGCATGAGCATTTGCATCCACCACCGCCACGCGCTGAATCTCGATTCCGTCCTCGCCAATCACCCCGGCCCAGGGTTTCATCGCCGCCAGCGCTCCAGCCGACCGCGTCGCATTCTCGACATACAGAAAAGCAATCTTCGTCCCATCCGGCGAAAACTCCGGTGTGCCGACCTCGCCCTTGGCCTCCGTTACCCGCTCCACTTCGATCTTCGGCTTGCCATGCGCAGCATCGCCACCGATCTTCGCCACGTAGACGTTGTCCTGCTTCTCCTGTTTGTCCTGGCCGCTGCCTGCGCAATTCCCCACAAAGGCCAGCCGCTGCGAATCCGGAGACCACGCCACCATGCTCTCGCCACAAGCGCCGTCTTCCTTTTTCGTCGCCGTCACCCGTGTCGTATGCGAGAGGTCGCTCATCGGCGCCAGCTCCACCTGCGATCCGCCTTTGCCCCGTTCCACAAACGCCAACAACGTCCCATCCGGCGAAATCGCCACAGGACCCAGCCCGCGGCTCTGCCCCAGGCCTTTCAGCACCGACTCAACTTCAGCCTTGCTATCCGTCTTGCCAGCCTGCGCATGGCCATAAAAGCCACCGAAACCCAGCAAACACGACAAAGCGGCGCAGATCGCCCCGCGCCGCCCGAAACCAACAAATCGCATATCCGACATGAAAGAAATCTTACCGCGCGAGGGCTATAAGGTCGCTGGCTTCGCAGCCTGATGAATCGCCAGCAGCGTCTCCAGCAGCGGTTTCAACCGCTTGAGATCCAGCGCATTCGCCCCATCCGACTTGGCATGCGCCGGGTCGTCATGCACCTCCAGGAACAAGCCATCCACGCCCGCAGCCACCGCCGCTCGCGCCAGCAGCGGAATAAACTCCGGCTGCCCGCCGCTCACCCCACCCGCTGCCGAAGGCTGCTGCACCGAGTGCGTCCCGTCAAAAACCACCGGGCCAAACTGCCGCATCACCGGCAGAGACCGGTAGTCGACCACCAGCGTGTTGTACCCGAAGCTCGCCCCACGCTCCGTCAGAAAAACCCGCTCATTCCCCGTCGACCGCGTCTTCTCCACCGGATACTGCATATCCCACGGCGCCACAAACTGCCCCTTCTTGATATTCACCGCGCGCCCGGTCTTCCCCGCCGCCACCAGCAGGTCCGTCTGCCGGCACAGAAATGCCGGAATCTGCAGCACATCCACAGCCTCAGCCACCACCGCGCAATGCCCCGGCTCATGCACATCCGTCAGCACCGGCAGCCCGGTCGCCCGCGCCAGCTCACCCAGAATCCGCGTCCCTTCCACCAGCCCTGGCCCGCGAAAGCTCTTCACAGACGTCCGATTCGCCTTGTCGTAGCTGGCCTTGAAGATGTACGGAATCCCCAAGTCCGAAGTAATTCGCTGAATCGCATCCGCCATCGTTCGCACATGCGCTTCCGACTCAATCACACACGGCCCGGCAATCAAAAACAACTCGCCAGCCCCCACCTGCACCGGCCCAATTTCAAAAACGTCGCTCATAACCTACCTATCAGAACATAACTTGTAGGCATACCCAACCGAGCCCCAGATTCCATAAATCCATAAATATGGTAATATGTTTTATGCGCACTACTCTGGACATTCCCGACAGTCAGTATCGCCGTTTGAAAGTTAAGGCTGTCCACGAAGGCACCTCGGTCCGGCAAATTGTTTTACGTAGTATCGATCGTGAGCTCGATAATCAAGTTCAAACTCCGACGAAACGGCTTGCGCAACCCATCCTTAAGTCGCGTGCACCTGGTTCGATCCGCCTGAACAACGAGCAGATTTATGACCTCATCGGTTTTCCCTGATGTGAATGTCTGGGTGGCTCTGTCCGCGCCGGACCATGAGCATTTTTCGGTTGCCTGGAAGTGGTACACGCATCTTCCTGCAGATGCATCACTTGTCTTTTGCCGGCATACGCAACTTGGGCTTTTGCGCCTGCTCACAACTCAGTCAGCGATGGGCGCGAGTGTGCTTACACAGACCGAAGCATGGCTGGTATATGACCAATGGAAAGAAGCTGGCGGAGGCGTATTCATGGAGGAGCCGCCAGATATAGAAACGCGTTTTCGCAGTTATACGGCTTCTGCGCAGGCTGCGCCCAAAGAATGGGCAGATGCCTACCTGGCAGCGTTCAGTACTGTGGCCCGGGTTCAATTGGTCACCTTCGATAGGGCTCTTTCCCGCAAAGCGACCGGAGCTGTTCTTCTCAGTTCGTAGATGCCGCCTTTTCCGCGATTTCTATTCTTTCGTGACGGGCCAGCCGATTCCGATAACTAGCCGCCACAAACTCCCGGAACAACGGATGCGGCTCCAGCGGCTTCGACTTGAACTCCGGGTGAAACTGGCAGCCCAAAAAGAACGGATGATCCGGTATCTCGACGATCTCCACATACGTCGAATCCGGCGTCGTCCCCGTAAGTCTCAACCCTCCACCAGTAAGCAACGCCTCATATTCTCGGTTGAACTCATACCGGTGCCGATGCCGCTCGCTGATCTCCGTCTTCCTATACGCCTTCGCCGCCAGCGAACCCGGCTCCATCACGCAATCCCACGCACCCAGCCGCATCGTGCCGCCCATCTCTTCCACGCCCAGCAGCTCACGCAGCTTGTAGATCACGCGATGCTCCGTCGCCGGGTCAAACTCGCTCGAGTTCGCCGTCTTCAACCCGCAGACATTCCGTGCAAACTCGATGCAAGCCGTCTGCATGCCCAGACAAATCCCGAAGTAAGGCACCTTGTTCTCACGCGCATACCGGATCGCCTGCAGCATCCCCTCGATGCCGCGCTTGCCAAAGCCGCCCGGAACAAGAATTCCATCAAATTCCGCTAACTGTTCCGGGGAACTTCCCTCCGGCGTCTCCAGCCCCTCAGCCTCGATCCACGTAACTTCCAGCTTGAGGTTCTGCGCCAGCGCCCCATGCACTAAAGCTTCCTTCAGCGACTTATAACTGTCTTCATACTCCACATATTTGCCGACAATCCCAATCGAAACCGAATCCTTCGGGTTATACGCCCGGTCGACAATATCCTTCCACTTACTAAGATCCGGCTCCTTCGCATCGATATGCAGATACTTCAGCGCCAGCGTATCCACACCCTCCTGCGCAAAGACCAGCGGACACTCGTAGATCGAACCCACATCCTTCGCTGTAATCACCGCCCGCTCTTCCACGTTGCAAAAGGCGGCAATCTTCGACTTCATCTCCCGGCCCAGAAACCGGTCCGTCCGGCACAGCAGAATATCCGCCTGAATCCCGATCGACAGCAGTTCCTTCACCGAGTGCTGCGTCGGCTTGGTCTTCAGCTCCTGCGCCGCCGCAATCCACGGCACCAGCGTCACATGCACAAAGACCGTGTTCTCCCGCCCCAACTCCTGCCGCATCTGCCGGATCGCCTCCAGAAACGGCAACGACTCGATATCGCCTACCGTCCCGCCAATCTCTACGATCACCACGTCCGCCCCATGCGACGCCACCTTGCGCATCGCATTCTTGATCTCGTTGGTCACGTGCGGAATCACCTGCACGGTCTTCCCCAGGTAATCCCCGCGCCGCTCCTTCTGGATAATCTGCTCGTAGATCCGGCCCGTCGTCAGGTTGTTCTCCCGGCTCAGCGGAGCATGCGTAAACCGCTCATAATGCCCCAGATCCAGATCCGTCTCCGCGCCGTCGTCCGTCACAAAGACCTCGCCATGCTGAAACGGCGACATCGTCCCCGGATCGACATTCAAATACGGGTCAAACTTCATCAGGTTGACCTTCAAACCGCGGCTTTCAAGCAAAGCGCCAATGGATGCAGCCGCGAGTCCCTTGCCTAAACTGGACACGACGCCGCCCGTCACAAAGATGTACTTTGCAGACATTTGTGCAACCTCTGGATTGGAATGGAGTGATTGGACGTACCGGGTGGGCACAATCAAGTATGACAGAATCCCGCCTCTGAGGGAAGCCCGAAAAGCTCTCACCTGGCCGCCTTAACAGCCGGTTCCGGATCAATAAACCAAACGAGATCAGGAAACCGCATGAGCCGTGGGACAATAGCCCGATGAGCGATCGCATCACCGTCCTCAAAACCGATATCACCATCCTCAGCGTCGATGCCATCGTCAATGCCGCCAACAGCTCCCTGCTCGGCGGCGGAGGTGTCGACCACGCCATCCACCAGGCCGCAGGCCCCGAACTGCTCGCAGAGTGCCGCACCCTCGGCGGCTGCAAAACCGGCGCGGCCAAGCTCACCCGCGGCTACCGCCTCCGCGCCCCCTACGTCCTCCACACCGTCGGCCCAGTCTGGCATGGAGGCAACAACAACGAGCCGGAGATGCTCGCCAGTTGCTACCGCTCCTGCTTCGCCATCGCCCGCGAGCGCGGATTCCGTTCGCTCGCCTTCCCCGCTATCAGCTGTGGTATCTATGGCTATCCCATCGAAGCCGCCACCGGGATCGCCCTCCGCGAGACCCGTGCGGAACTCGACGCCAACCCCGTCATCGAGCACGTCATCTTCGCCTGCTTCGACAACAAGGTCTACAACGCATATCAGCATCAGCTCATGCTGGAACG
>Ga0206920_1062_pt1 | contig 31018 bp, 28 predicted proteins | sample Alteio_BWOrgHeat_65_FD_152934 | JGI IMG/M metagenome (GOLD analysis project Ga0206920, IMG submission 152934) | Enriched cells from forest soil in Barre Woods Harvard Forest LTER site, Petersham, Massachusetts, United States -... | ecosystem: Environmental > Terrestrial > Soil > Temperate forest >...
GGATTTGCGTGCCGAGTGGAAAATTCGCGGGCAAGACCGACCAGTGCTTTCGATGGCGCTTGAGGCGGCTATTCGTGAAACGTTAGAGAAAAAAGAACAGGTTCTTTTGTTTCTGAACCGCCGCGGGTTCAATACGCTCACGCTTTGTATGAAATGCGGCGAACAGGTGCATTGTCCCTCCTGCTCCGTGCCGGTCACTTTTCACCGGGGGTTGACCATCAAGGGTAAGCCCGCGCTTTTGTGTCACTATTGCGACTGGAAGGGGCCGGTTCCGGAAAAGTGCCCCAAATGTCTGGATGGCGATATTCACCAGGTGGGATTGGGCACTGAAAAAGTCGAAGATGAAATGAAGGCAAAATTTCCGGAAGCCCGGATTGGTCGTATGGATTTGGATACGACCCGCAAACAGGGCAGTCACGAAGACATTATTACCCGCTTTAGAAATCATGAAATTGATCTGTTAGTGGGCACCCAAATGATCGCCAAGGGTCATGATTTTCCAGGGGTGACCCTGGTGGGTATTGTGGGAGCCGATACGGGATTGGCTCTGCCCGACTTTCGCGCGTCTGAACGTGTATTTCAGTTATTGGTTCAGGTCGCAGGCCGGGCAGGCCGCGCAGAAAAAGAGGGTGTCATTTATCTTCAAACCTTTAACCCGGATCATGTCAGCATTCAATCCGCGGTCAAGCACGACACGGGCGCTTTTTGGAAACAAGAACTCGAGTTGAGGCAAGCGCTGGGATATCCGCCCTTTGGCCGTTTGGGGGGGGGCGTCGTCCTGCTTATAAGAAGATTCATGTTCTTCATCGACCACGATTAGACCTAGGTTTTTAGCGGGGGCAAACAAAGCTGATCTGGCTCCTACTGCCACTTTCGCTTCACCCAGCGCCATACGGCGCCATTGCATGGTTCTTTCACCATCCGAAAGACGGCTGTGAAGCACGGCCACCTGATCACCAAAACGGCTGGTAAACCTCTCCACCGTTTGCGGAGTTAAGGCAATTTCAGGAATGAGCACAATGGCCTGTTGGCCTTTTTCGATGACTTTGGCGATGGCCCGCAAATAAACTTCAGTTTTACCGGAGCCCGTCACACCCTGAAGCAAGAAGGTTTTAAAATTTTCTTCTTTCAAAGCGGTTTCAATGGCCGAGAGCGCCGCTTGTTGCTGAGCATGTAATCGAGGCGGTTCTTGCCTTTGCGCTAGCTTTGTTTTGTTTGTGGTTTTGGATTTACCGAAGCTTCCTTCTAAACGAAGGCGGCCTAAATTCTTCTTTTCTAAAGCATCGGCTAACGTTTTGGTTCTCGCCGTTAAAACAATCTTGCCAGCTTTCAGACTGTTCCAATTAACCCCTCGCAAAGTTCCCAGACTTTTCAAAAAGTCTTCGACTTTGGTTTGCTCGTTCAGGGCTTCGGGCAAAAGCTCAATAAAGGCTTTGGGATTCTTCTTATAGCCGCCCGGCAGCATGGCAAAGAGGGCTTCGCCTAAAGAACAATAGTAGTAATCGGCTATCCATTGACCCAATTGAAACAGATCGGGGGTAAGTGACGGTTCCACATCCAATAGAGAGTGGATTGATTTCATGACTTTAATCGCGGCAGGAGCCTTAGAGGATAAACCGGTGACCAACCCAACCGTTTTGCGGGGGCCAAAAGGCACTAAACAACGCATGCCAGGCACTACCGAACCGATGAGTTCCTCGGGAATACGGTAAGTGAAAACTTGTTTTAACGGTGTGGGGAAAACAATCTCAGCGAATTGATCAGCCATTCCTGCCACTTCCCCTCAAACGGGGATCGAGTAAATCCCTCAACCCTTCACCTAACAAGTTGTAACCCAGCACCGTGATGAAAATAGCTAAACCTGGGAAAGTCACCAGCCACCAGGCGTCAGTTAAATGATCTTTGCCTTCTTGCAGCATATTGCCCCAGCTGGGTGTAGGCGGTTGAACCCCGAGGCCTAAGAAACTCAGGGAAGATTCGGTCAAAATGGCCCCGCCGATGCCAAGAGTGGCTACCACTAAAATGGGCCCCATGGCGTTAGGCAAAATGTGCTTCATGATGATACGGATATCTTTCATCCCAATGACCTTGGCGGCCTGTACAAACTCCCGTTCCTTGAGTGACAACACTTCACCTCGAACCAGACGGGCCACGTCTGTCCAAGAGGTCAGACCAATAATGATCATAATGTTAATAATGCTGGGACCCACAAAGGCGATTACCATGAGAATAAGAAAGAAGGTCGGAATACAAAGCAGGATATCGACCAGGCGCATCAGCAAAGCGTCTACTACTCCGCCGTAATAACCGGCCACGGCACCCACCACCGTACCAATGAAGATATAAATAGAAACCGCCACTAGTCCTACGGCCAATGAAATCCGTGAGCCATAGATCAAGCGGGAGAAAACATCCCGGCCATACTGATCCGTCCCCATCCAATGACGAGTTGAAGGCGCCAACAAACGGTCAGTTAGCATTTGCTGGACCGGGTCCATGGGCGCCAACAGGCCCGAACCCAAAGCAGTTACCACCAGCAAAAGGATAATACCCGCACCCCACATCATGAGGGGTTGATGTTTGAAGTAGTGTTTAATCATAACGAATCCTCGGATCCAACGCCGCGTAGGCCAGGTCAGCCAAAAGATTGCCGAAGAGGGTTAAGAATGCTGTGATGACGCCGATGCCCATGAGCAATGGATAGTCATGGGTGAAAACAGCTTCAAGACCTAACTGTCCCATACCAGGCCAGGCAAAGAGTGTTTCAATAATAAAACTGCCGCCGATCAAACCTGGCAGTGACAAACCCATCAGGGTCACAATGGGAATAAGCGCGTTGCGAAGCGCGTGTTTAAAAATAACCTGAGTTTCCGACAAACCCTTGGCCCGGGCGGTGCGAATATAATCCTGCCGAATCACTTCCAGCATGCTGGTGCGGGCATATAAAGAAACCGAAGCCAATCCCCCGAAAGTAGTCACGACTAAAGGCAAAATCAAATGAGAAAGCATGTCGCCTATTTTTTGATACCAGGGCAAATAGTCGGCCTCTGTGCTGATCATTCCCGAGATCGGCAAAAGATTTAGTTCCACTCCAAAAAGCAGCATCAAAAGTAAAGCAAACCAGTAACCCGGCATGGAATAGCCCACAAAGGTAAAGATAGAAACAAATCGATCTAACCAGGAATTTTGGTAATAAGCCGCGGCCACGCCTAAAGGTACCGCTAGAACAAAAAGTAAAAAAAGCGAAAGACCAGACAGCAGAAAGGTGGCCGGCAATCTTTCACCGATAATTTCCAGCACGGGCCGGTTATCTTTAAAGGAAGTGCCAAAATCGAGGGTACAGATGCGCTTGAGCCAATGCCAATACTGAACCATCATCGGATCATTGAGCCCATAAGATTGGCGGAGCTTTTCTAAATAGCTGGGATCAACCTTGGAATTCATCGCGACATTGAGGGACGCCGGATCGCCGGGCGCCAACTGCATGATGACAAAACTGAGTAAAGTAATGCCCAGTAAAAGCGGAATCATCATCAGCAATCGGCGCAGGACGTATTTTTTCATAATCAAGGCTCTTTTAACCACAGAGTACACAGAGTTCTCAGAGTAAGGCAAACCAAACCTTTCTCTTTTGTTTAAAACAAACCAATACTTTAAAATCTTTACTCTGTGTACTCCGTGAACTCTGTGGTGAAAATGGTTTACGGTTTGTATTTTTGCTGATTCAGCGGCACATACCAGGCTTCCGGATGGGTCAAAATGCCATTGGCGTTCATGTGATAACCCTTGAACCGCTTATGAATGGCCGTCAGCTGATGAGGTACATATAAGAAGGTATAGGGTTGTTCATCGTTCAGAATCGAGTGAATCTGCCAGTAAATCCGCTGGCGTTTCTTCTGGTCTAAAGTCCGGCGGCCCGCCACCAGCAAGCTATCCACCTGGGTGTTTTTATAGCTGACAAAATTGAACTGATGCTCACCCGTTTGGCTGGAGTGCCAAATTTGGTAGCAATCCGGGTCTGGTGTCAGTGTCCAACCGGCGATGACCGCGTCAAACTTGCGGGGGTCCAAATATTGGGATAAGAAAGTGGTCCATTCCATAATTTGAACATCCACATCGATACCGACCTGCTTTAACTGCTGTTGTACGATCGTGGCCACACGTTCACGCACCACATTGCCCTGGTTAGTCATCAAGACAAACTTAAAAGGTGTATCTTTGTGGTTGATGGTCTTATGCAGCATGCCGTCTTTGCCTGTTTTCCAACCAGCGTCCGCCAAATAACGTTTGGCTTTGTTCACATCAAACGGCCAGGCCTTTACTTTGGGGTTATTAGCCCAGGAGTGAAGCGCGAAGGGCCCGGTAGCCACCGTACCTTCGCCATAAACTACGTTTTCAATAATGGTGTTACGGTCCAGAGCCATAGTTAAAGCCTGTCGAACCTTTTTATCTTTGAACAAGGGATTTTTGAGATTCCAGCCGATGTAAATGTAGGCCAGTTCGTCGGACTTGAAAGAGTTGTAATAGTCTCTGAATTTCGGCGTGTTGATTTGTTTCGAGTATTGTTCGGGCGTTAAGGTGCCATGCATCCAGGCGCCGATACAGTCGATACCGCCGTTGAGCAATTCCAAGAACTGGGTTGCCTGATCCGGAATGATCTTCATGACGAATTGCTTCAGATGAGGCTTAGAACCCCAGTAATCGGGGTTAGCGGTTAAGACAATCTTTTGAGCGGTCTTCCATTCCACAAACTTAAAGGGACCCGTACCGACCGGATGGCGGTCAAAGTCCGTCTTGTTGATGTCTTTCCCTTCTAACAAATGCTTGGGCAGGATATAGCCGAAGGTTTCTGACAGAGCAGGAGCGAACGGCTTTTTGTAACGCACAACCACTGTATAAGGATCAATGATGGCCACATCTTTAATGTCTTGGTAATTAGCGCCTTCAGGCGTGTTGGTGCCCGGGTCGGAATAAACTTTATAAGTAAAGAGAACGTCATTAGCCGTAAATTCAACTCCGTCGTGAAACTTCACGCCATGGCGAAGATAGTAAGTGATGGTCTTGCCGTCTTTAGAAACGGTCCATTTTTCAGCCAGGCAAGGTTCGAGTTCTAAGTTTTCGTTGTAACGAAGCAGGCCTTCAAAAACCAATCCCGCGATATCGGCCCCGCCCACTTCATCAATCAGTGGCGGATTCAAATGCCGCGCGTCCGACATGGAAGATTCCACCAGAATATCCCCGTCAGCCACCGGACCATCTTGGTTGTAAAGTTTCGGATCGACTTTGCCGCAGCCCGTTAAAAACAAAACCGCGCAAAAAGCAGAAATGAGAATTTGATATTTCACGTGACTCTCCATGGATAATAAAAGTCTATAAAAGCTTAAATCTCATCGCCGACCAGTCGTCATTGAGCGACACCAGCGAAACACCATCCAGTCCATATTTCGCCATCAGGGCATGGCCCGTATCCCGGTTGTAATCCGACTTATACTTTTTAGAGGTGCCTTTAGGATAGGCCACCCACAAAACACAATTCGACTCCACCGACTTTTTGATGGTTTTGGCTGTCTTTTCGCCATCCGCTACCGACTTCACGAAAGCTAAGGCAAAAAGATACTTTCCTTTTGCGGTCGCGTGAACTGGAACGCCAAAATCTTTCGCCATACTTTTCAACTCAGACGGAACCGATAAAAGCAGTACCGGACTTTGACCTTTGAAAAAAAGCTTTTCGAGGATCGGATTCAACTTCAACTCCTCCAAATTCCTACCTAATCAAAACGCTAAAATTAAGACGCTCCATGGCATTTCTTTTACCATTCTTATAGCGAATGGCACATTCAATCCGCCAGCCTCACCTTGTAAGTTCGGCTGAGAATCGAAATGTCATGAAGCCCCATGACATTTCTTGTATTTTTTACCTGAACCACAGGGACAAAGATCATTACGCCCCACCTTCGGTTCATCGCGGCGAATTGGAGCTACCTTTTGCATCGGTTGTTGGGGTTGGCTTCCCTGCGTTTCCCATGGTTGGCCGCCCATCGGAGAACCAAAGCTGGGGGCCGCGTTTTGACCCATCATGGCTTGAGGCTGAGCCGCCACTGGAGCAGGCGCCGGAGCGACCGCTGCGCGGGGATCAAAATCCGGATGCTCTTCTTTAATGTTCGACGGCATAGTCGAGGCAAACAACTCATCATCCGGGTCTACTTTTTCCACTAGCAAGAGCAATTTGAAAGAATCTTCTTTGATGCGGCCCAAAAGGTCGTTGAACATTGCGAAACCTTCACGCTTATATTCAATTAAAGGATCTTTGCCGCCGTAGGATTGAAGGCCGATACCCTCTTTCAAATGATCCATGGAGAGCAAATGGTCTTTCCATTGAGTATCCACCACTTGCAGAATCACCGCGCGTTCTAAATTACGGACCACTTCAGGGGTTAAGGCCTTTTCTTTAGCTTCGTAAGACTTCATCAACTCTTCTTTAAGTGCGTTATAAAGCGCGTCGCGGTCTAAGTGAATGAGGTTTTCTTGTTTCCAATCCAAGTTTGTTTTAGTAACGCCATTGAACCATTTGGTCAAACCTTCCAAGTCCCACTCGTCGACCTTGGTTTTCTCAGGAGCGTATGTATCCACCGCGCCCACTGACACGTCATCGATAATTTGCAGCATATGCGCGCGAATATCTTTTTCACGCAAAACGCGGTTGCGTTCACGGTAAATAACTTCGCGTTGCTTATTCATGACGTCGTCATACTCGAGCAAATGTTTACGGATATCAAAGTTGTGCGATTCCACGGCCTTTTGAGCGCGTTCAATGGACTTGGAAACCCAGGGATGCTGAATCACTTCCCCGTCCTGCATACCTAAACGGGTCATCCAGTCTTTGAGGCGGTCGGAGCCAAAAATACGCATCAGATCGTCTTCGAGTGAAACGTAAAAACGGGATAAACCCGGGTCACCCTGACGGCCAGAGCGGCCGCGGAGCTGGTTGTCGATACGACGGCTTTCATGGCGCTCAGTACCGAATACAGCCAAGCCGCCCACTTCTTTCATGCCAGCGCCCAGCACAATGTCCGTACCACGGCCCGCCATGTTGGTGGCGATCGTGACGGCACCCGGCTGACCGGCGAGCGAGATAATTTCCGCTTCCCGTTCGTGATACTTGGCGTTCAAGACTTCATGCTTCACGCCGCGCTTCTTGAGCATTTCAGACAGCATTTCGTTTTTCTCGATGGAAACCGTGCCCACCAGAACCGGCTGGTTCTTTTTATGAAGTTCTTCCACATGTTCGGCGATAGCGTTGTATTTTTCACGTTGGCTGCGGTAAACCGCGTCCGCCTCATCCTGACGAACCATAGGACGGTGGGTCGGGATATTAAAAACTTCCAATTTGTAAATTTCAGCGAATTCCGCCGCTTCAGTTTCAGCTGTACCGGTCATACCAGCGAGCTTCTTATACATACGGAAGAAGTTTTGGAAAGTGATCGTGGCTAAAGTTTGGTTTTCGGCTTCAATCTTAACCCGCTCTTTGGCTTCTAAGGCTTGATGCAAACCATCGCTGTAACGGCGGCCCTGCATGAGACGGCCCGTAAACTCATCAACGATAACGACTTCGCCATCTTTCACGATGTAATCTACGTCGCGTTTAAAAATAACGTGAGCTTTTAAGGCCTGGTTAACGTGGTGAACTAATTGAACGTTCTTATGGTCATAAAGATTGTCCACTTTGAGCAATTGCTCCACATGGCGAACGCCCTTTTCAGTTAAGAAAGCGGAACGAGTTTTCTCTTCGATATCATAGTCATTGTCTTTCCCCTTGATGAGAGACGGAATAATGCGGTCAACCTTGTAATAGAGGTCCGTGGATTCTTCGCTGGGGCCGGAAATAATAAGAGGCGTACGAGCTTCGTCCACCAGAATGCTGTCCACTTCGTCCACAATGGCGTAATTGAGATCACGTTGAACCGTGTGGTCAATATGAGTAGCCATGTTGTCGCGCAGATAGTCAAAACCCAGCTCGTTGTTAGTACCGTAAGTAATATCGCAGGCATAAGCTTCTTGTCGGGCTTGATGGGACAAACCATGCTTAATGACACCGCAAGACAGGCCCAAAAAGTTATAAATAGTCGCCATACCCTTAAAGCTGCCCCGGCCCAAGCTGTCACGTTCGGCCAAATAGTCATTCACCGTCACCACATGCACACCCTTGCCTGTTAAGGCGTTGAGGTACACCGGCAAAGTCGCCACGAGGGTTTTACCTTCACCTGTTCGCATTTCAGCGATGCGGCCCTCATGCAAAATCATGCCGCCGAGTAGCTGCACATCAAAATGGCGCATACCCATGCATCGCTTGGAGGCCTCACGAACCACCGCGAAAGCTTCGGGCAAAAGATCATCCAGGGTTTCACCCTTGGCTAAACGTTCTTTAAATTCGGCGGTTTTGCCTTTGAGTTGATCGTCCGTAAGAGCCTGAAGGGCTGGCTCAAAAGAGTTAACTTGAACAACTTTAGGGGCCAGGCGCTTCATTTCGCGCTCGTTGCGGCTGCCGAATATTTTGGTGAGCAGGGTGTTAATCATGTTTCCTCGTTGTTGATAGCGTCATAGTGGGGCAAAAGAGGCCTAAGTATAGGGTCTTTAATAGGGTGGTTCAAGGCAAACGGGGCACTTTGACCCCCAGAAAATGGGGAAAAATAAAGGCCGAATCGAGTTAGGGTTTAGACGAAACCGCAGGTGTTTTTATGGGGGCCAACTTGGTTTCTAACTGACGGATTTTATCCTGAATCGCTTTAGTGTCTTGGTCTTGAGCCAAGGCTTTAATCTTCGCCTCATCGGAAGCTTCCCGCAATTGAGCGGACTGCCATTGAGAGAAAGCCAACTTGCGCTTCTCTACCGCTAATTGCAGTTCGATATCCGCTTTATCTCTGGCGGCCTGGGCTTTGGCTTTCGCTGTCTTCGTGGCCTTCACCCATTTTTGATAGGCGCGCTTAGAGCGTTGTTCGTAGAGGGTCGTTTCCAACCGGGCTTTATCCCAGGCGGTTTTAAATTGTTCAACTTCGGCTTTGGCTTGATCGAGTTTTTCAGTTAAACCATCGGCGTCATTACGAGTCGGTTGAATCGTGGTTTGAGCGGACAAAACACCACAACCAACCATTAACAAGACAGAAAAAATTAATCGGGTCATCAATTCCCCTTAGCGATACTTCTTAATCATATTGTTGAAATCATCTTCACTAATCACTGGCACACCCAGTTCTTTGGCCTTTTTGAGTTTAGATCCAGCCGCTTCGCCTGCCACTACATAACTGGTTAATTTCGAAACCGATCCAGCCGCTTTAGCGCCCAGCTTTTTGGCGATGTCTTCAGCCTCTTTACGGCTGTACCCTTTCAATTCGCCCGTGAACACAAAAGTCTGGCCCGCGAAAGGTTGTTCTCCCGAGGGTTCTTCCTCTTTGAGCCGTTTAAGATTAACTCCGCCCTTTTCGAGTTTCTTTAAAATCTTCACGTTGGCGGCTGTATCAAAAAAGGCCACAATCGAGCGAGCCACAATGGGACCAATACCATCAATGGCGGTCAACTCTTCTTCTGCGGCTTCCGTCACTGCCCAAAGATCTTTATACCGGGTCGCCAAAATCTCTGCCACATGAACACCCACGTGCCGGATACCCAGACCAAACAGAAGACGCCCCAAGGTCCGTTTGCGGCTTTCGTCAATTTGGCCAATTAGATTCTGAGCGGATTTTTCGGCCTTCCGCTCCAAGTCAGCCACATCTTTTTCTTTTAAGTAATAAAGATCAGCGTAATCATGAATGAGTTTTTCAGTTAAAAGCTGTTTCACCACAGCCGGGCCGGCCCCGCGGATATCCAACGCGTCTCGGCCGCAGAAATGCTCAATACGTCCTTCCACCTGGGCGTCGCAAGCCGCGTTTTCACAGCGCCAGGCCACTTCACCCTCTTCCCGCTCCAATTTGGATTCGCAAACCGGGCAAGTGGTCGGCATCTTGAAGACTTTCTCGTTGCCTTTACGTTTTTCGGGGACTGATTGAAGTACTTTGGGGATCACCAACCCGCCCTTTTCCACAATGACCCTGTCTCCTACCCGGAGATCTTTACGTTTAATCTCATCTTCGTTATGCAGCGTGGCCCGGCTGACCGTGGTGCCCTCCAATGAAACCGGCTCCAATTCCGCTACCGGCGTAATGGCGCCCGTTCGGCCCACTTGAAGGGTAATCGCTTTGAGTGTAGTTTCTGCCCTTTGGGCCGCGAACTTAAAGGCAATTGCCCAACGGGGAATCTTAGTGGTCTCCCCCAGCTTAATCCGCTGTTTAAAATCGTTAATTTTCAGAACCACCCCGTCGCAGTCAAACCCGATGGAATCCCGCTTAGCTTGATATTCTTCGCAATAAGAGTGAACCTCCTCGATGGTTTTGCAAATGCGGTGATGAGGGTCTTCAGGGAAGCCTTGTTTCTTCAACCACTGCAGACTCTCTTCTTGAGTGTCAAAGGGCAAAGGCTTGGGAGAGAACACATAATAAAGAAGGATATGCAAAGGCTTCTTGGCCGCTTCTTTCGGGTCGATGGTTTTTAAAGTGCCCGAAGCGGTATTGCGGGGGTTCGCGAAAAGCTGTTCACCCTGCTCTTCTTTTTCACGGTTAATTTTCTCAAAATCAGCGCGGGTAAAATAAACCTCACCGCGAATTTCCACCCGCTCTGGAAAGTTAGAGCCTTTTAACTGGTGCGGCAACCCCTTAATCATCTTCACGTTTTCCAGAACATCGTCGCCCTTTTCCCCGTCACCCCGGGTGAGGGCATGGGTTAACTCCCCGTCCTCATAAATAAGTTCAATGCTGACCCCGTCAATTTTCATCTCGCAGACATACTCGTACTTTTCGTTACCCAAGCCCTTTTGTACCCTCTGGTCAAATTCCTGCAACTCTTCTAGCGAATAAGTGTTATCCAGAGACAGCATGGGAACACGATGCGGAAGGGTTTTAAAGTGTTTGCTGGTAGTGCCGCCCACCCTTTGGGTAGGTGAATCCGTCGTTTTAAGAGAGGGATACTTGGTTTCCAAATCTTTAAGTTCACGGTAAAGACGGTCATATTCAAAGTCAGAAATTTCAGGTTCGGATTGGTCGTAGTATTTTTTGTCGTGATAGCGGATGGTCTTCTGAAGTTCCAGAGACCGTTTTTTGGCTTCGGGTGGGACATTAGGCTGTTTCATTATTTGCCTGTAACTAACCTGTGCGCTAAATACTCTGAAAGACCGGCGGCCAGAGTTTTTTTAGCGGTGGTTTCATGGTCGTAATCCAAGCGGCGGATGGCGATGTGTTTGGTATCAGAATCATAAACCACATAAGCGGTTTTCGGGTTTCCATCGCGGGGTTGGCCGACAGAACCGACATTAACGATATAACGGCAGTCCTTATCCAGGGTCGCTTCCATCGTATCCAATATTTTCACCGTGCCGTCGATCTTCTGTTCGGCGATAAAAGGTTTATGCACATGACCGAAAAAGCAAATGAAGCCCTGAAAGTAGCGGAAGTTTCGTTCAATCTCTTCCAATTTGGTTAAGTAATGCCACTCCTCACTTTGAAATGGAGAAGAATGAACCAATTGGATTTCACCGATCTCTTCACGGTAGCGAAGACTGTTGAGCATAGCGAAGTGATGGGGTTTGAGCTGCTTTTGAGTCCAGCGGATAGCATCCGCCGCGGGGCCGCTGAATTTGGAAATATCGGTTTTGCCGATACAGCCCGCGTCATGATTACCCAAGACGGTTTTCCAACATTTAAGAGAATCGATCAGGTCGAGAGTTTCAACTGGATTGGCGTAATAGCCGATGAGATCGCCCATACAAAGATAGTCCTGAACACCCTCGTTTTTCAGGGCGTCGGCCACCACGGTCATGGCTTCTAAATTGCTATGAACGTCTGAAAATAAACCGTATCTCATAGGGCTCCTGTCAGTTCAACGGGGCCTATTTTATCACGGAGTGACTAGGGGGAATATGAAATAGGAAGAAAGTCCCAGAAGAAAGTTTAATTAACTTTCTTCTGGAGCAGATAGCTGAGGATTCGAAGGCGGTTTTCTTGTATTTCGTTAAAAGAAAGGAACTTCTGAAGTTCGGGATAAAGAGTCGAATTTTGGTTAATTTTACAAAGCGGGCTTCCGTCAGCCTTCTTCTCCACCTGAAAAATACCATTCTTGATAAGTTTCAAATAGGGCTTTTCGACTTCACCTTCGGCCCGGCCTAAAAGCTGAGCGGTGCGGCCAGGAGTATCTATCTCATTGGCCCGTTGGGCGGCAAAGATCAGCAGATCCCACATGACAAAGGAATCCACCACGTCATTAATAAAGGTCTTAATATGATCTGGTATATCTATTTCCACGTCATAAACTCCGTTTAAATTAAACCTTCTTTTCCAACTTGTCCAAAATGCCGTTCACAAACTTGCTCGAATCGTCCGTGCTGTATCTTTTGACAATCTCAATCGCTTCGTTGATCGCAACCGATTTAGGAACTTCCGAATCGTAAACAATTTCATAAGTCGCCAACCGCAATATATTGCGGTCAATCGCCGCCATACGGGTTAGATCCCAATTGGCCGACAACCCCCGCAAATGACCATCGATATCCGCCAGCTTATCCCAGGTCTCCCGGGTAATCTTTAAAGCCATCAGCTTTGCCGCTTCAGGCGCGCTGGCCTGGGGCAAAAAGTTTTGTTCCAAATCAATTAGCTTCACCGTTCCCATATCCATCTGGAACAGCATTTGTAAAGCCAGTTCACGGCTGCGTCGTTTTAATCCCATGACGGTTCCTTATCTAATCTGATGCAAGACCGTCAGGGTCTCGAGAAGATGTAAGGCCGCTTCCGCGCCTTTGTTATCACTCGTTTCACCAGCCCGGGCCAAAGCCTGATCCAGAGAAGCGGTAGTTAAAAGTCCAAAAGCGATCGGTATACCCGTTTCGCTGGTAATTCTTCCTAAAGAAGCCGCCACTTCGTTCGCGATATATTCGTGATGGCTAGTTTCGCCTTGAATCACTGCGCCCAAAGTAATAATGCCGCTAAAGTTTTCCGACTTCGCGTACTTGGAAGCAACCACTGGGATTTCCCATGCGCCCGGCACCCAAGCCGCCTCAATGTGTTCTTCCTTCACTCCACAAGCCGTTAAAGTCTGCAAAGCTCCCTTAAGAAGCTGCTGACCAATCAAATCGTTAAAACGGCTGACCACAATGGCGATTTTAAACTTCGCGCCTTCGGGTTTTGCTTCAATAATTTTCACGGCCATTTTCTAAATCCTCGTTTGGCCTTTTCCCCATTTTCAGGTGGAAAACGGCGTTAGTTTAATCTTTTAAGACTCTTTTTGCTCTACTTTCTTATTTAAATAGTGCCCCATTTTCAAACGTTTAGTATCGAGGTATTTAGCGTTGACGGCGTTGGGTTGGATTTCTATGGAAACCCTTTCAATAACGTTTAACCCATACCCTTCCAGACCCACGATCTTTTTCGGGTTATTGGTCAGTAACCGAATATCTTTTAAACCCAAATCAACCAATATCTGGGCACCGATACCATAATCACGTAAATCCGCCGGGAAGCCTAACTTCTCATTGGCCTCGACCGTATCCATTCCCTGGTCCTGAAGTTGATAAGCTCTCAATTTATTCAGCAAGCCGATGCCGCGTCCCTCTTGGCGCATATAAAGCACCACGCCTTTACCTTCACGGTCAATCTGACTCATCGCGGCGTGAAGCTGTTCACCACAATCGCAGCGTTGCGATCCAAACACGTCACCCGTTAAACATTCCGAGTGAACGCGGACCAAAACCGGTCCTTTGCTGATATCACCCTTCACAAAAGCCAGGCTATCGTCATCTTCAGTTTTGGTTTTATAAACCATGACATTCCAGTCACCCGTTTCGGTCGGCAGCGGCACTTCCAAGACACGCTTCACTAACTTTTCTTTTTCACGACGGTACTTAATCAAATCCGCGATCGTAATGAGCGAAAGTTTATGTTTCGCCGAGAAAACTTTTAAATCATCCAGACGGGCCATCGACCCATCTTCACTCATGATCTCGCAAATAATGCCCGAGGGTTTTAATCCGGCCAACTGCGCCAAGTCCACAGCCGCTTCCGTATGCCCCGCGCGGCGCAAAACGCCGCCTTCACGGTAGCGCAGCGGAAAAATATGACCTGGCTTGGCCAGGTCTGAGGACTTCGATTGAGAATCTACCATTACTTGAATGGTCTTAGCGCGGTCATGCGCCGAAATGCCGGTTGTGACTCCCTGACGGGCGTCCACTGATACCGTGAAGGCGGTTCTAAAATTATCCTGTTGCTCCGTCACCATCATGGAAAGGCCCAGGCGGTCTAAGTCGCTGCCCACCATCGGCACGCAAATGAGCCCACGGCCTTCTTTGGCCATAAAGTTAACCGCTTCAGGCGTAACTTTTTCAGCAGCCATGACTAAATCGCCTTCGTTCTCGCGATTTTCATCATCGATTACGACAACCATTTTGCCCTGACGGATATCATTAATAGCTTGTTCGATCTGTTGGTGATTCATAGGCCCTTTTATAAGTATAAATCCATCAAGATGCCCCGAATTTCATCGAGGGCGTGAATAATTCTCATCGAATCTTGCTGACCCGCCAAAAGCAGCTGGCCCAAATTTTCCAAAGCCTCGTCCACCCGCTGGGTCATCAAATAAACCACAAACTTGCCGTCCTTCGAACGGCTCTGCTTTTCTTCCACTTTAAAAGAAGAAGAAACTACCTTATCCATGAACTTCTTCACGGCCGTCTTATAGTCGTCAAACTCTTTGCGGTTCTTAGAGGTGAGAAGTTTTTTACCTTTTTCCTCTATATCCACAATAAAAAGACTCACTTCCGAACGCAAGGCCGGGTCACTGACTTTCTTAATGCGCTCATTGAGCGCCGGCGCGAAATAAGCCGAAACAGCGCTTAACTTTTCTAAATTCTTTTCTTCCTCACTGCCGCTGCCGATGGGTTCAATTTTCACGATTGTCCTCCCCGGTAGTCTGCCGAAAGCTTTTCGACATATTTAGCCAAAAGATCCACTTCAACGTGAAGCGGATCTCCAACTTTTTTTGAACCCAAATCGGTATTTTGAAGGGTATGCGGAATCAAAGCCACTTCCAACTGGTCGCCTTTAAGCGCCGCCACTGTCAGGCTGATGCCATTTAGCGCGATGCTGCCCTTTTCAACAACATAACGGGATAAATCTTTCGGAACCTTTACCGCCATACGAATGCCCTGACCTTCCGGGTTGATCGCGGTAATCTCCGCCACACCATCCACATGTCCTTGCACAAAATGTCCGCCCAGGGGATCGGAAAGGGTTAAAGGCAACTCCAGATTCACGCGAGCGCCTTCTTTAATAGTACCCAACGCGGTGCGGTTTAAAGTTTCAGGCACTGCTTGAAAAGCCAGTAAGGGCGTTTTGATTTCAACTACGGTTAAGCAGCAGCCATTCACCGCCACGCTGTCACCCAACTTCACCTTGGGTGATAACAGGGGCGCTTGTAAAGTTAAGCGAAGGTCCTGGCCTTGTTTCTCGGCCTTTTGAACCATTCCCACTTCTTGAATTAAACCCGTAAACATTTCAATTCCTCAAAGAGGCGGTGATTAAATAATCATCACCGATCTTTTCAATATGCGTTTCTTTAACCCGCCAGGCTTTATCAGGTGTTAGTACACCCTTACCACCCACCCAACTGTGGCCCGCCCCGCCAAAGAGTTTTGGAGCCGCGAAAAGCGCCAACTCATCCGCCAGCTTTTCTTTGAGGAAAGACGCGTGAACTTCCGCCCCGCCTTCCACCAAAAGACTTCTAACTGATAAGGATTGAAGCACCTTTAAAACAGCCTCCAACGATAACATTTTTCCTTTTAAAGGAACCCGAAAAACTTGGATTCCCTTATGCCAGAAAGCCTTTTCGAGCGAAACCGAAGCTTTCTGCGAGGTAAAAACCACCGTTTTTGGCGAACCCTGAAATAACAGAGCTGTGGGTTTAATCTGTAACTTGGAATCTAAAAGAACCCGCATGGGCCAGCCGTCATTACGTTTATAACCCGTCAGGCGAACCGTGAGCGAAGGCTTATCCAACAGCGCCGTGCGGCTGCCGACTAAGATAGCGTCCACCGATGAACGTAATTCGTGTGCACGACGCAAAGAAGCGGGTCCCGTAATCCACTTAGACTTTCCTGAAACGGTGGCAATTTTACCATCCAGCGTCATAGCCGCTTTCAAAATGACCTTGGGTCGGTTGTGAGTCACATTGAAAATAAAGCTCTCGTTAAGTTTTTGAGCCTCGGCTTTTAACAAACCAACTTGAACCTTGATACCCGCTTTTTTCAAAAGAGAAAAACCGCGGCCCGATACTTGCGTAAAGGGATCTTTCATAGCGGCGACCACTTTGACGACTCCGGCCGCGATAACAGCGTTGGCGCAAGGAGGTGTTTTGCCATAATGACTGCAGGGTTCCAAAGTCACATAAAGAGTCGCGCCCTTAGCCCTGGTCCCGGCTTTTTTCAAGGCAACTACTTCGGCATGGGGGCCGCCATATTGCTGATGAGCCCCTTCACCCACAATCTTTCCATTTTTAACTAAAACAGCGCCCACTTTGGGGTTAGGGGAAACATAAGAACCTTGGATGCGAGCTAATTCCAGGGCCCTTTTCATGTATTTAAGGTCTGAGTTATTCAATGAATAGCCGTTCGAGAAAGAATAGTCTCAGTATGCTACAGCCGACCTATGGGTTCAACCGCCCGAAAGGCTTATCTTTTCGAACCTTCCGCTAAAAGCTTTACTCTTTTAAAAACACCGGTCTGAGGTTAGAATTTGCCTTCTTTTCGGAAGCTAGAACCGATTCAATAACACAAAGAGGTCAAAAAATGTCCACTCTCGTCCTGGTCCGCCATGGTCAATCCTTATGGAATTTGGAGAACAAATTTACCGGTTGGGTGGACGTTCCTCTCACCCCCCAGGGCGAGCAGGAAGCTCATCGTGCGGGCAAACAATTGCAGGGCAAAAAGTTCGACATCGCCTTCACTTCGGATCTCCAACGCGCTCAAAAAACCCTCGCGGTTATTTTGGGAGAAATCGGCCAAACTGATTTGAAAATCATTAAAGACAAAGCTTTAAACGAACGCCATTATGGCGCCCTTCAAGGCTTGAACAAGGCCGAAACCGCCGCCAAGTACAGCGATGAGCAGGTCAAAATCTGGCGCCGCAGCTACGATGTGCCGCCACCCCCTGACACCGATGGTTTTTCCGAATCCCTCAAGGATACCGCGGCCCGCACTTTGCCCTATTTCGACACTCACATCGCCCCTCTATTAAAAGAAGGCAAAAACGTGCTGATTGCCGCTCACGGTAATTCTTTACGTTCCATTGTGATGCATTTGGAAAACCTGACTAAAGAACAGGTTTTGGAACTTAACCTAGAGACAGCCGTCCCCCGGGTTTACGATTTGGACAAAGACCTCAAAATTCTTTCCGTCAAAAACCTTCAGTAACCGGTAAGGACATTTAAACTGGTGAAAATACAGCTTTGCCTTTTGCTTTTAATCTTGGGAGTGAGTGTTTCCTGTGCCCCCCATGCCGTTGTGAATAAAGGCTCAGCTAAAAACACGCCTACCGCGACCGCCACACCCCTTATTATTCCTCCCGCGCCCACCATGACGGATGCCCAGCTTCTCGGTTTTGTGCGGCCGCCCGCCATGATTTCCGATCCCGAATCCGGTCATCACGCCCTACCCGCCGTCATGCAGGCTTTTTGGCGGTTTAAGGAACAGGCCAAGACAGAAGGATGGAATTTGATTTTGGTGTCCGGCTACCGTTCCTACCGCGACCAACGCCGTATTTGGAATCAATCTGACGATTCTTATTTGCAGCATGGCGCCACTGATCAAAAAAAACGGGTGGAGGCCATCATGAGTCTGGTTTCGGTTCCTGGACTTTCGCGTCATCATTGGGGCACAGAGTTAGATATCTCGGAATCCTCTTTAAGAGGCCAGTTAGTAAACGTCGAACCAGATACACCTGAAAAAGTCATGCGATTTTATAACTGGATGGAAAATAACGCGCCCAAATTTGGATTTTGTAAGGTTTACTTAGGGGAGAACGGGGCGGTTCATAACGAACCCTGGCATTGGTCTTTCTTGCCTTATTCCAAGGGCTATCAAAAACAATTTATGGCGATCAAGGATTTTAAAAAGATATTCGATGTAAACGTAGAAGACGTCGATTATTTAATGAAGAATTTTAACCGCATACTTAACGATGAAAAAAAATCAATCAATTCTGCCTGCCAGGACTAATCTTTCAGGCCAATCACTTGTAGAGGCCGTGGAGAAAGTTTAATCTTTAACCGGTCTCCCACATTAAACAAAAGCACTAAGTTTGAGCCATCAATAAATATCCGGCCCTGGCGCATATAAGAAACAACTTCCAAAGTTTGTCCGGCGGTAAAAACACCTCTTAAAAAATTACGAGTCCCGAATTTGCGATGATAAACCTCTCGTGCGACGAACTGAAATTTCTTGGCCGTCGCCGGAAACGCTTTCCCTCCAGCCGAAAGTACTGCCGCCGTTGAACCTGCCGCGCTGCTCACCCAAACCCCGCTGGACATTTGCTCTTCCGAGCGTTTCCCCGCCTTCAAGATGTACCGAGAAGTACCACCAGGGCTCAAAGTTGAAATCAAAATGTCATTCAGGACAGGAACTGTATTCTTTTTACCGTTAATGAAAAAATCGAGACGCCAAACCAAAGCAGGCTTTTTCTGACCAGACAGATGACGTTCAAGCACCTGTTCAAAATTACCGCTGTGGCTGCCACTTAACCGGGCTACACTTTGTTGAGGATCCGAATTCACTCCCAAAATCGGGGTGTTCCAAAGCTGATGAGAACAATCCAAGAAAGTCCCGTCACCGCCCACCGAAACTACCAATTTAAATTGCCGGTCAATATTTTTAAGTTTCTCAACCTTGCTGCGCAGAAGCGTAGTGACTTTAAAGTTCCTTTTACGCAATACCGCGCGGACCAACTCCAAAGTTTTGGCATGCCGTTCATGGCTCTTCTTCAGAACTTCCCAATATTTATTCTTTTTAAATCCCCGAACTAAATGTTGAGTGGTGCCGTAACGGCTATAGGTGCTTTCTTTATAAACGACCAAAACACGGTTTTGCGGCATGGTTTACCTTACTTTTATTTAATCGACATCAGCGCCACACGGATCATCATGACCGCGTAAGCGGAAAGAAGCAGGGCGGCCAGTTTAGAGACAGCCTTGGTGCCTGTCACTCCGATAATTTGCATTAAGTAACTGGCGTTGCGGAAAATAACCCAGGCAATGAGGAGATTCAATGTCAGGCTGCCCGCAATTTCCCAAAAGTTAAAACGGTGGCAAAGCAAAATCAAAGTCGCCAGAACACCCGGGCCTACCAACAATGGAATTCCAATGGGAACGATGCCCACACTATCGTCACTTGTTTCATCCATCGCGAACATCTTTTGTTCCCAGACAATATCTCTGAGCGCGATAACCAAAACCAACAATCCGCCCGCAATTTGAAAGTCTCCTACATTTAATCCCAAAGCCATCAAAACGCGGGGCCCTAATGGAATAAACAAAATCCCGACCACTCCCGCTAAAAGAATGGAACCATTGAGAACGCGTTGTCGGCGCTTTACGGATAAATTAGATGTCATTTGAATAAAGGCGGGCAAGATGCCCAGGGGATCCATAGCAACAAAAAGCGGAAGAAATAGGCTAAGAAAGTCTGTCCAGGTCATATCGTTGGCTCCGGTGAATTAACGGAAAACCGACCTACTTGCTTATTATAACTCGGAAGACCAGATAATGGTTTACGGTAAAAGGTCGATACAATTGACCCAGAAAAAATGCCTAAACGAAGTTTTCTGGATTAAAGCTTCACTTCGTAGGCTGTGGCAATTGTCCACATAATGTATTGAGTGCTAGTTAAGTTACCGTTGACGTCCGTGCCGTTGTTATTCGCGTTAATGTAATTGGCCGTACCCGAAAGCTTAATATCAGAGTCTTCCGCCAACTTAAAACGGTAAGTCGGTCCCAATCCAGCCAAAAGGCCGCCACCGTTGTAGTTCAATGTCGAGTCGCTCTGGAAGATATATTTCACCACGCCCGCTACGGACAAATCCCCAAAAGCGTATGAGGCAGTAGCGTAAACCCTGGGGCCATTGGAGTTTTTAACTTCTGTCACTAAAGGACCGCCATTGGTGCTCCAAGAAGAAGGCAAATAAATTTGCGCGCCGCCCTCAAAAGAGAGCGCTTTGGGATTGCTCCAGTTATAAGAAGCGTTAAAGTTCGTGCCCAACTGGTAATAGTTTTGGTTGTTTTCAAGTGTCGCGAAGGACTGATAAACCGAGAAACGAATAATCTCATTTTGGTCATCTTGATAAGGCGTAATGTGATTGGCAGCCAAAAATACAGCGTCGCCCAATTTCAAAGCCGTAATGGCCGTGACGTTTCCGTAGCTGGGATTAAAAGCTCCCGAATACAAATAACCCACACCAACGTTATAAGCACCGCGGCCTTCCGGCAAAGCGACACCATAAAAAGCGCTCAACCCAAATCCCCTGCCGCTATAACGGCTGTCAATAAACTGAGTGGGTACGATAGAGTTTTGTTCTTTCGTGGACCAGCTGGTATCACCCGTCGGCACATTGAAAGCTACGTTGCACAACGAGCTCAATCCAAAGCTTTTAAAATTCAATTCGGCGCCTAAAATCGTGTCAGAAAAATTAGACAAAGTGTAAGTTCCAGCAGAACCCACATCATTGGCAGCCATAAACTCGCCCTGGCCATAAAGTTTTAACTCGGGGGCAAAACGATAAGAAATATCAACCGGCACCAAAAATTCGTAGCCATTGTCCTGGGCGGGCGCTTGATAGTTTGTATTCCACCCATTGTAAGTGGCGCCCAGGCTCAATTGACCGTCCGCCCAAGCACTAGTCGTCATTAACATGGACAAGGCTAAAAACTTTAAGTTTTTCTTAAGCATATTGTTCCCGTTCAATTAAATCGATTAGTTGCCAACAACTGGTTTAATCGTAATGTTCGTCCCGCCCTGAGTCGTGTTAAGCGTTTTATTTTGATTCAACCCAATGTTACTTTGAAACTGGCCATTCAGATCGTTCAACCCCTTATTCTTATCATTATTGTTATTCCCACTTGGAGGAGCGTTAGGCTTGCCATTGTCGGATTGTTGCGCGTTCACAAATTTAATCGGCGGGCCAGGGTGAAACAAAAACTTGTTACCTTTGCCATCGATCGTATAAACAATACCTTCGAAAACATGCAATTGAACTTGCGGATTGTGTTTGCCGTCGCAATTCATGGAAAACTTAGTTCCGCGGACGCCGCAAACCACACCACCCGCCTCAATTTCAAACGATGATTTCGACGTGGTTAGCTTTTCGACTGCGGCTAACAACTCACCCACAATCAATTTAAACTTGATGGTCTTGTCTTGCTCTGTTGGTTTTTGAAGTTTGGAAAGAACAAACTCTGTTTTGGGAGAGACTTCTAACGAAGACCCGTCGAACAAACGAATGGTCGCCTTAGCGTCGTCATTGGCAATCACTCGGTCGCCTTCGGAAACCGTAAGATCTTTTTGAGCCTTTTTAGTTTTATGGCCCTTTTTGGTTTTAACTGTGACCTTACCTGTCACAGACGTAAAAATGCCTTGGTTAGGTGCGGACGCGTCAGCCGCAAACAAGGGTGCAGTTATCAACCCCATCAAGATAAAAATCATCAACATTTTTTTGATAACCATGGCCGACTCCCCATCGTTTACTGAATTCTTATGCACCGCTGAACAGACGGCATTTTATACAAACACAGCCGAACAAGGTGTTAAAAGTATAAAAAATATACCACTTAACAAATGCTTCAGCGGGTTTAAACGTTTAATTGATGATGGATTACTTGGTTTTCATGATGTAAACACCATCCCAATTGGCGGCAGGAGGATGTTCTTTTAACTTATGGCAGCGTTCCACAAAAATGGCGCCAGGGCCGTCTTCAGGGTCCAACTCAATACACTTTTTAAACCGGACTTCCGCTTCATCCCATTTTTGGGCGCGGTATAACTCTAAACCTTCGGCGAAAGCGGCAACTTTTTCTTGGATGTGTGGCTTGGCTTTAAAACGCCGGTCCACCAGTTCATAAATACGGATCGGTTGGGTTTTACCCTTCACTTGAATCATGTCGAGTTCTCGGCACAACATATCGTTTTGCACCATATTGTAAGTCGCTTCGCTAATGATAATTTCAACACGATATTCTTTGGTAGTTCCTTCCAGACGGCTTCCCAAGTTAACCGCGTCGCCGATGAGCGTGTAATTTTTAATGGCTTGCGAACCCACGAAGCCCACCACCATGTTGCCCGTGTTTAACCCGATGCCAATTTCGAGTTTCTCTTTGCCCTCGGATTTCCATTTTGGCCAAAGAACGTCATGCAAAAATTCCGTCATTCCCAGAGCCGTAGAGCAGGCGCGGTAAGCGTGATCCTCTTGAACCACCGGCGCTCCCCAGAAAGCCATGATGGCGTCACCGATGTACTTATCAAGCGTTCCTTCAGTGACGAAAACCATATTGGTCATTTGGGTCAAATATTCGTTCAAAACGCCGATAACTTCTTTGGCCGTGTGCTTTTCTGAATAAGTCGTAAAGCTTCGGATATCCGAGAACATGACCGTTAAGTCTTTTTCTTCACCGCCCAATTCAATACCAGACGGCATCTTCAAAATGGCGTCAACGACTTTAGGCGTCACCATGCTCTGGAACATATTCTTCATATGCTTGCCGTGTCGAACTTCGGTTCTAAACTTATAGGTGGTCAAAGCACCGAAACAGAGTGTCATCGCCACTAGCGGATGGGTTAAATCAATCACGACGCCAAAGAGGCTAAAGAACAAACAACCCAAAATTACGTAACCCACGAACAAAGCCAAGTAGACAGCCGTTCCTTGCACTGGAGTTAAACGCGGAATCAAATACCACATAGCGAATGACAAAAGGATGATTAAGAAATACTTATAGAGGTCTGAGGCTTGGCGCAAAACTTTACCACTGATGGCGTTCTCAATAATGTTCGCGTTCACCACAATGCCGGGAGAATTACGAGTAAAAGAAGTCGGGCGCACATCATCCAAACCATCGGCCGTCGCGCCCACGGCCACCACGGCGTTTTTCAAAGCATCCTTCGGAATGCGATCCAATAAAACGTCGCTCACCGAGTAAGTTGGGAAATTCCCAATTAAATAGTTTGGTTCCAATTTGGTGGGGCCGCAGAAATTAATCAAAGCAAAACCCTGGTCAGATATCGGAATTTTCGTTTTACCCACTTGCGCGTATTTACCGCTGTAAATTTTAATTGGATCTGGATCGTCCATGAAGCCTCTGGCTACTTGGAGAGAAAGATGCGGAATCAACTTGCCCTGGTAATTAATGACCGTGGGATAGTAGCGGAAGGTTTCATCGCCATAGGTAAAGCAGCGGGAGTGCCCCAAATCTTTAGCGGCGTCTTCAATCACAGGGATATTCAGAATCAAGGATTCGTCCGTAATAAAGTCCGTGGAAAAACCGCCGAACAAGTCAGGCTCGGTCAATTTTAAAGAATCCGGATCTGGTGTTCTTCCCTGCTTATTAACAATAGGCTGCACCAAAAGATAAACATTGCCGACTTCTCTTATCGCATTAGCCAACACCACGTCGTCATTTTTATTTTTTTGCGCCTTGCGAACATCCGCCAAAACCTTTTGTCGAATGGTTAAGGTGGCCTTATCCGAACCAACCAGAGAGGTTTTTAAAGTTCTCTCCAGCTGTTCCAGCATGACTTCTTGGTTTCGTTCCGGTTCAGAAAATTGAACGTCGTAAAAAACAACCTTCCCGCCATCCTCTTTGATTTTGCGGACAATTTGAGCGTGAACAGATCGGGGCCATGGCCACTGTCCAATTTCACGGATGCTTTTTTCGTCGATAGCGAGAATCTTAACCGGTGCTTGAGGAGCGCGGGCGCCGCGGACGCCAAATCTAAAATCGATGGTTTGATTTTCAATTTGAAGAAGAACGTGAAAAGCGTTCAGAATCACAACGACGACAATAATCGCCAAGGTCGCCCAAAGAGCGATCCTGCTGCTATAGCGGACTAATTTTTTCTCGGAGGCTTCAGGCATGGCGCTTATTGTAGGTTTGACCTAAAAACAGGTCAAACACTTTAACCCCTTTTATTCATTTCGAAACGGGTAGTACGCCTTAGGGCGCGAAAACCTCGACACGGTTGTTCACATTGTCCGCCACATAGACATTCCCCGCCAAATCTGTGGTCAAACCCGCAAGCTGATTAAACTGACCATTACCAGCGCCGCCAGTTCCCCATTGACCCACATAGACTCCATTGGGATTAAACACTTCAACGCGGTAATTATTAGGGTCGGTCACATAAACGTTTCCATATTTATCGACTGTAATCGCCCAGGGAATGGTGAATTGCCCATTACCCGTACCCGACGTTCCCCATTGGGTCGTAAAAGCTCCAGCAGAGTTAAACACTTCAACCCTCGAATTGCCTCCGTCAGTCACATAGACATTCCCGGACGCATCCACCGCAATCCCACGCGGATTGGTAAATTGACCGTTACCCGTACCCGGAGTTCCCAATTGGCTGATAAAAGTTCCGCTGGATGTATATTTTTCAACATAGCTATTGTTGAATTCCGCGATATAAACATTTCCAGCCGTATCAACCGCAATACCCTGAGGAGAACCCGTAACTGCCCAAGAAGTTATAAAAGTTCCGTTATTAGAAAAAACCTGAATATTGTTAATCGTGTTGGTCTGATCCGTCGCATAAACATTCGCGGATGGATCCAAAGCAATCGCCCAAATACTATTGAATTGTCCTTGAGCGTTACCAGTGGTTCCCCATTGAGTTTTATATGAATAATTAACCATCGGTGTCGGAATAGGAGTCGCGCAAGGACCGGCTAAATCCGCCGGGGTTTGCTGATAGGCATAATAAGGAAGCGTGGTATTGCCTCTAAATATAAATGAGGGGCCAGCCGTACCAGAGCCCACATTCGTGACTTGCAGCCAAATATGGGCGTTCGGGCTGGGGATAAAAATACAAAAAACGTCCCCCGCTTGAAGCTGGTTTGTAGCGGCGCCAGCGGCTAGTTTGGCGGCACCAGAAGAAGTCACATAACCCGTGGTGGGCGCCATAGCAAAATTGACCAGATTACCATTACCCAGATAGGCGACCGTATTGGCGTTGAGCGTGTTTAGTTGGAACTGCCCACCTACCGGAAGAAAATCAATATCGTAAGACGTGGGTGAAGCTACCGTAATCGCGTCCGCCAACACACCATTCCCAATATTAAAATAGGACCCATCCGCATAAGAGGAAGTGTTCAGGTTGTAGCAATTGCGTACCAGCGATCCCATTTCAACAACCACCTGGCTGCTGGGCTGAGAACTCACGTCCGTTTGGACGGCGCCTAAAGCCAAAGGCTGATGGGTAGATGCGTCATTAATTTGGAAAGCCATAAGCCTGGCAGACCCCGCTGGAATAGCCAGAGACAAATTGATCGTTCCAGAGCTAGCCGCCGTGGTAATCGGACCAGATACACCCGTCACCGGCGACATCGCTGGCCCAGTAATGCTGTAATAAACTTCATTAGTAGCCGCGCCTAATAACGTCGACTTGGCCAAACCGCTTGCCTGCATGGAAATATTCAGCCCCATGGTTCCACTGGGCGCCACAGGAACATTTTTACTGCCGCAGCTCACCAAACCCCAGACCATCATGGGTACTAGGATCAGCGTGAGAGGTATCACCACATTCAACCGGATCATCGGTTTCAGTTTAATTTTCATAGCACACCTCAATTCAAGATTTAAAACAGAATGGCGCAATTCGTGCCGAGTGTCCAAAGGTCGTAAAGAACATTCACTAAGTTGCCTTGAGAGTCACGACCGCCTCCCAACGCGTTGATGTTGTCGTAAGAAGCCCAAATCTTTAGAGACAAACCACTTTCATCCAGTTTGAATTTAAACGAGGGTTCTATCCCCAGCAGAAAACCGCCGCCATCATAAGAATGAAGCGGATCCGCGCTATTAACACCGTAACCATTCGGCAAAACATATTTCATCCTGCCAGCCAAAGCGAAATCGCCAAAGGTATAGCTAGGGTTCAAATAAAACCGGGGACCATAGCTATAACTGCTGTCGGCCACCCACTGACCACCCACTGCCGATTGTCCCGGAAGAAAAACCTGGGCACCCAATTCAAACGAAAATGCCGTCGGATTACTCCAACCGTAAGAAAGATTAATGTTAGGCCCTGTCCAAAGGTAATTTTGGCCGGCATTCTGAGTTGGCAAAAAATAAAAACCAGAAGCTTGAATAATTTCAGACTCATTTACGCCCATCGGAGTTATCCGATTCAGGCTCAAAAAGAATGAGTCTCCGAGTTTTAAATCATTTGGCGGTGAAGGTTGTCCAAACTCGGAATTGTAGCTACCTGAATAGATATAGCCTGTCGCCACACCAACACGAGACTTTTCTACGGGTATAGAAACGCCATAAAGTCCACTCACTCCGAAACCCCGACCTTGATAACGGTCATCCACAAACTCTTCCGGGATATTGGCCGCAGCCGTCGCGCTTTCCCAGCCAGAATTCCCCGTGGGAATATTGAACGAAATATTAATCACCGAATTAAGATCCAATGTTTTAAACCCGATCTCCCCGCCAACCGTCGTATCTGAAAAAGCGGTCAAATTATTTGCCAAATTGCCCTGATTGATATAGTTGCCATTAGCAAATTCAGACTTCGCGTAAAAAGCCGTATCCTTCCAAAGACTCACAAAACCCGACATCGGAAACAAAAGCTCCCAGCCATTTGTCGTCAAAGCATAGTTTGAGTCCCAAACATCCGCCGTGACACCCAGATTTATTTGCCCAATAGTCGGCCCGGGCGCGGTCACCGGTTTAATAACTTCATCCATGTATTTGGCAACATCGGGGTTATCCGGGTGAATGTTCAATGACTTCTGATATGCCTTTTTCGCCTCATGATTTTGGTGAAGACGGAAATAGCAACCTGCCAAATTTTGATAGGCGATCCAGTTATTGGGATCCATTTTGATGACAGCCAAATAGTCATCGGCCGCTTTTTCAAAGTTTCCGTTTTTCCAGGCCGCCTCAGCATCCCGCATCCATTGGTCAATTTGAATTTGAGCGGAGGTCTTCAATCCAAAGCCAGGTGTCGCCCAGGGTCTTTCAACGTCATCAGCCCAGGCAGATCCCGCCGAAACAAAAATAAGAAAAAACGCCAGTCGCACAAGGCTTTTAACATTCAACTTTGAAATCCCACCCATTCGAAGGGACACCAAAACAGTTGCCGATAAGGTCACGGAATAACCTCGCCCGGCCCCACATGCAGCGCGATGTTAGTGTTTTGTTGAGCGGTATTAAGCGTATTGTTGCCGCTCGTCGAGATAATCTTTTGAACGTTACTCGTCATAACCTGCAAGGCAGGATCAGACAACGGGTTAGTTCCCGAACCAGTGCCACCGCTCGGATTAGTGACGTTACCCGAATTACCAGTACCGCTGTTGCCACCTGTCGTTCCATTACCGCTATCAGCGCTGCCACCATTAGAACCGTTACTTGAATTGCCGCTATCACCGCTACCGGTGCTGCTGTTACTGCCAGTGCCATTGCTACCGCCGTTGCTGCCATTACCGCTATTGCTGCTGTTAGTCGTGCTGCTTCCCTTTGTATTTTGAGAGTTGCTTCCGTTAGGGCCGTTAGTGTGAACATTATTGAAAATTTGCTGTTGGCCGGCTCTGAAGACGTGTTCCGCGCCTCCATTGGATCGTGCCCAAACCGAGCCCTCCATTACATTCAACGACACAGAATTTTTATGCGGGTTATAACCCATCTCGAATTGAGTTCCACGCACACCGCAAACCACACCACCCGCCTCAATTTCAAAAGATGAACTCGCGCTGGTAAGTTTTTTCACTACCGCGGCCAATTTACCGACAAACAAACTAAATTTAAAATTCTTGTCCTCATCGGACGGTTTTTTCATTTCAGACAAAACAAATTCCGTCTGGGGATCGACCCGCAATTCGGAACCGTCGAACAAACGAAGAACTGCGGACGAATCCGCTTGTGTCACAATCCGATCCCCTTGAGTAACCACTAAATCTTTTTGAGCTTTTTTGGGCTTCTTGTGATTGGGGACCAAGACCTGAACCTTGCCTTGAACCTTGGTGAAAATAGCTTGAGTGGTATTAGAAGAGGCTGGAAGATCCGCGGCGAGAACCGAACCGCTCAGCAGGGTAAAAGCCAAAAACATACAGAAAGCCATACGCATAAATCACTCCACGGTCTAATTTTCACAATCCAAGGACTTTTGCAAAATTCGAGCATAAGCATATCTCGATTTAGCAAAAATATGGTATTTAGACGGAGGTTTTTTACTATTTTATATTGAACAAATTGGGGATTTTAAAGCGATTTGATAACGATGCTAGGAGGAAGCGCTGCGATAGCGCTGAAGACCTTTTTTCCAAATCCACACCGTAAACGATAAGAACAGCGCGCCCAGGGCAAAACCGTAGAATATCCCGCCTATCTCAAGTTTGTGAATCAACAACCCCGCAGGAACATTCGAGACCACCAGCATTGGAATAACCGTCCATAAGAGTTTCCGTAAAAACCACGGATAGATATCGCCGGGATATCTAGAAAACTGACCAAACTGCCAGTAAAGCTCCATCAGGTTATTGGAGCGGCCAATCCAAAAAGTCCAAACGGATAGAACAAAAAGAATGGAGTAATAAATGAGAACGCCATTCAGTACGAGAGCGCCAAAAAGAATCGCGCCGCCAAAGCTCACGGCCATTCCCATTTTGCCCAGCGCGAAGAGAATGACTCCTACGCCGACCATGCTGTTAAAAACCGAAGCGTAATCGGTGTAGCGTAGCGAAACTAAGAATTGGGTATTGATGGGTTTAATCAGATTGAAATCAAGATCACCCTGCCGGATCTGATCTGTCAGGCGGACACAATTATCGTAAAAGAGAGCTTCAAAAAGTTGGGCGATAACATAGTTGGTACCCATCAGCACAATCATTTCCCACTTGTTCCATCCGGCAATCTCACCGGTTTGTCCATACATCACACCGATATAAATAAACTGCATGACCAGCCACATGAGTTCGGTAAAAAAACGCACCACAAAGTTAGCCTTGAATTGCAGTTCGCGCACAAAACAGTTACGCATCATTAAACCGGTGAGTTTGAGATAACGCCAAATGGTTTTCATATCAGCCGCCTACCGCGGAATAACGCTTGAGTCCCTGCTTCCACATCAAACGGCTCAGGCCGTAAAAAATACCCACCCACACAAAACCAATCAACAGCACTTGAAGCAATTGGTCTTCGGGAACTTTGCCCATTAAGATCACACAGGGCCAGTAACCTTCATAACCGAATGGAGAGAAAAAAAGAACTTGGTGCAGATAAGCCGGGAGGATATTCAATGGAATCAGTTGCCCCGACATAAAAAACTCCAGCATCATGACCACAAAAAGAAAGCCTGATATTTCCAAAAACCAAAAAGCCAGCATCCCAATCATGCTGCAAAAAAGCATGCCGATAGAAAAGGCGATAAAAAGCGAAACTACAAAAGCCCCGCACTCCCACAAAGTCGGCCAGTGGGTAAAGTAACGTCTCATCAGGAAAAAAATGGGCGGAAAAGTTAAAAGCGCGATGTACCAAAAAACCAATTTGTGGGCCAAACGGTACATCACCTGATACCAAAGATAATTAATGGGTTTGATCAGGTAGCGGTTCAAAAGGCCGTCTTTAACATCTTTGCTGATATCACTCATAGTTCCCGGAACGCTGGAAAAACCCCGGGCCACATACATCAGAGCGTTATAGACCACCATATCTTCATAACTCATCCCGCCGATCAGAGGCGATGCGCCGCTCGTCTTGCGGCCGTCATAAATGGCCCACCACAAAAAGATCATGGTCACTAAGGGAAGAAACCGAAAAATCGCACCAAAAACATAGTTGGCGCGATAGGCCATGTCCTCCTGAGTTCTGGTACTCAGAATGATCCAATATTTATGAAAGGCTGATTTGGCCCGAACAGCTTCACTCACTGATCGGCCTCCGAACCAGCAAAAACTTTTTCAATCACTTCTTCAATAGGGACTTCTTCGATATCAATGTCATCCACATCGAACTGATTCAAAATCTCGTTAGAAGCTTTTTTTACCTGTTCCCGGGGAACTTTCAGCACTGCTTTGACGCCCGTAAACTCCAGCACCTGTCCCAGCTTGGACAACTGCTCATTGGTGACGCCCCCATCTTTAAAGGTGACCGTGATAATCTTGGATTGCGAAAATTTCTCCACCACCGCGTCCAGTTTGCCATCGAACATTTTTTTGCCCTGATTGATCACCACGACCCTTTCGCAAAGAGCCTGAATGTCGTTCATATAATGGCTGGTCAGCAGAATGGTGGTTTTGGTACGGCGGTTATAGTCTTTAATAAACTCGCGGATATTCTTCTGGGCCACCACATCCAGCCCAATGGTCGGTTCATCCAAGAGTAAAACCCGCGGGCTGTGCAGCAAAGAAGCGATCAACTCGAACTTCATGCGTTCACCTAAAGAAAGTTCCCGCACCATAATCCCCATGAGCTTCTTCACTTGAAGCAATTCAGTCATTTCGTCGAGGATCTTGTAATAAGCCTTATCCTCCACCCCGTAGATTTCTTTATTAAGATACAAAGATTCCTGAGCCGGCAGATCCCACCAAAGCTGGTTTTTCTGGCCCATCACTAACGCAAACTGGCGGCGGTAATCATTTTTACGGTCGGAGGGGGTAAAGCCCATCACCTTGGCCGTTCCCGAAGTAGGAAACAG
>Ga0206920_1046_pt2 | contig 30946 bp, 29 predicted proteins | sample Alteio_BWOrgHeat_65_FD_152934 | JGI IMG/M metagenome (GOLD analysis project Ga0206920, IMG submission 152934) | Enriched cells from forest soil in Barre Woods Harvard Forest LTER site, Petersham, Massachusetts, United States -... | ecosystem: Environmental > Terrestrial > Soil > Temperate forest >...
TTTTTATGCATTCAACCCCAAATCCTGTAAAAATGCTTGCTGATTTGGTTCTCTGCCCAAAAAACTTTGGAGCAGCACCATCGGATCATCACTGCCGCCTTTACCAATCACGTGGTGCACATATTTTTTTCCAATTTCAGGATTGAGCAAACCATGTTTTTTTATTTGAGCAAATAGATCAAGCGCAAAGACTTTTGACCACATATAGCCATAATATTTAGCGCCATAACCAGTTAAATGCCCGAATGAAGCGTACATATGATCCGCATCCTCAAACGCTACCATAGGGCGCATAGTCTTAGAAAGATTTTTGTATATTTTATACATATCTTTTTGCTCGCCAGCTTTATAATATTCTAGTGCCAATGAAGACAACATTAATTGCCGTTGCACAAATGTACCAGAATCGAAGTTTTTAAGATCAAGCGTACGCTTAATTAAATCATCAGGTAATGGTGCACCTGTTTGATAATGGCTACTGACTTGTTTTAATACATCCGCATCGGACAACCACTCTTCAAGCATTTGTGATGGCATTTCCACAAAATCTCGCTTTACATGGGTACCGGCCAAAGATGCAATCTGTGTTCTTCCTAATAATGCGTGTAATGCATGACCAAATTCATGGAAAAATGTTTTAACATCTGATCGCTTTAATAATGAAGGTTTGCTCTCAGTTGACTTAGGAAAGTTAGCGATCACTAATGAAGTACCTGAAATTGCCTTACCTTGCTCATCATACGTAGCTGGAATAATGGTGACATGACACGCATGAGAATATTTATTAGCACGTGGATACAGATCTAGAAGTAAATAACCTAACAAAGCATTATCATGCGCCTTATATACTTGAACTAGTTTGACATCTTCATGCCAAGCACCTTGCACAGATTGTTCTTTAAAGACTAAACCAAAAAATTGTTGATAAATATCAAGCAATCCTTTAACCGTTTTTTCCATAGGAAAATATTGTGCGATAACGTTTTCATCTATATCAAAATGTTTTTTCTTATAATAATTTGCAACAAAGGCAAAATCCCATGGTTTAATTTTATTATCAGAAGTTAGAGTAGTTCCTTCTGGCAAATCAGAAACAAGTTGCTCAAATTCTTGTTGAGCCTTTACACCAGACTTTGCTGCCAATTCTTTAATAAACTGCTCAGCTTTTTCAGGTGTTTTAACCATTTGATTACTCAAATCTAAATCAGCATAGGTATCAAAACCAAGCATCACCGCTAACTGATGACGTTTTGCAATGATATCACGCAAAACAGGCTCATTAATTGGATAAGCGCGATTATTAAAAGCGGTAAATAATTCCTTACGCGTAGACTCAACCGAACAGTTCTGCATCACATTCATATAGGTTGGATAATCACACCCAAGAATATACTGACCATCCTCAGTCTTTTTCAATGATTCAATAAAGTCCGATTCTAATCCTTGCAATTGATCTTGTGCAACCGTAATTGTGCTATTATCTTGTGCAACATTGGTACTAAAATTCAGTTCCAATGCAGAAAGTTCTTTATTAAGTGCTTTTATTTTTTCTAATTGATCATCAGGCAAATCAAGACCATTTCGCTTAAAATCATCCATAGTTTTATTAATATAATACCAATCGGACACAGCTAATGTATCTTTTGTCGCATTACCATCAACATATTCTTTTAGCGCTTGATATAGTTGACGATTGTTACCCAAATAATCAACTGAAAATTCTTGCATTTTGATAATTGCATTATGAGCAGCATCACGTAAATCTTTATCCGGGCTTACCATCTCTATAATTTCAATAGCATTTGCTGCAATAGCAAAGTCTGAGAGCGAAATTCTATCTAATGCTTTAAAGGTATTTGCAAATGTTCGTTTATCTGCCGATAGTTCAATCAAGGCTTGAATATCTAGTTGCGTTTTTGCCATCGACTCAGACGCTAATTGTTCAATCGCTTTGACTGTTTTTGGAAATAACTTTATGACATCTTCCTGTGAGTTAACGCGATACATTTGATGGTCATCCTCTTTAATAGCACTTGAAAGTGCGCCAACCGATATTATTACGCCTATCGCTGTGAATAACAAGCTCCAAGCTATTTTTTTATACATCAATCTTTTCATTATCATCCCCTTAAAAAATAAATAAATGTATAGACATATATACAGCATATAGAAAAAAAGCGTTTTTTTTAATCTTTTGGGGTTTTTTCAACTCACGCATCAAAATGCTTGCTTTATTACGTATTCAATCTGTAATATTAGACAAGAGTAAATATTGAATCTGTTTTTGAAAACCAAATTCCGTCACCTTTCAACAAGTTCAAGGAGAACGGAAAAAAGTTACCTCCCCGTCCTTCCTGATCCTTCGAGAAAGCTCAGGAGTAAACAGACAGGAGAACTTGACTAGCTGTCGGAGCTTTTAGCGAAGGCTTGCTTGAAGAATGCGGGGTCAATGAATTAACAAAAAAGGTTTTAAAATAGCTTTATTACTAAGAAAGCTGGGAGATTATATGAATAGCAGATTTTTAAAAATTACATTGCTAAGTATAGTCTCAGTCCAATTTATTCAAGCTCCTGTGGAAATTCAAGCTCCTGTTGAGCCTACTGTACCACTACGCATAAAAGTATATGGTATTAATAAGGATAAACCATTTCTTATTGAAGATTATGAAAAACCTTATCTGTTTAGATCTTTTGATAATGAAACCATTGTGAACAAATACTCTTGGAAGTACGTCTCAAGAGCCCGTAAAGACGAACTAGGCTATATTCTTTTGGGCTATGAAGAAAGAGATAAAAATGATCTAAAAATAGCAGGCGCTGATTTATGGGATTCAAAAAACAATCAATTAACTGAACCACCGCCTCCACCTGCTGCTCCAGCCGCTGCTCCAGTACCTGGCCAATCCCAGACACCTACGCCCTCTGCAACTCCCGCCACCGCTCCACAAAACCCTCAGGCAGTAGGCACAACTCCACCAATGCCCGGTACAAAAGGAAAAGCTCCCGCAAAGGTGGTAAAAAAAGTTAAACCAAAACCAATTCCGGTTGTACACCCCAAAATACCTGGAGATACCAAAACCCTCCTTTTAGAACTAACTATAGTATGCACTAACATGCCTGGTATCACTTTAACAGACGATCAAATTGATATGTACTTACCTGGTGGCAAAGTATATGGAAAACCAATCGATTTAACTAAACACAAGAATTGCTATTACGTTGCAAAGAAATATAAAAATGATGCGCCAGCTCCAGAAATTCGAGAATGGCTTGAAAAAATATATGGTGTAATTTTAGGGCCCGGAGGCTCATTAGAATTGCTGCCAAAATAGCAGTTATAATGGGTTTTCTTTTTTTAGTTGCATCCATTCAGCACGATAAGCAATCGCTCGCTCAAAGTCCAAAGAATCGGCTGCTTTGCGCATTAACATTTCTAATTCGATCATGCGCAAGCGTGAATCCTGTTGTACTTTTTCTTTTTCTTCTTTTTTCTTGCTGCGTTTATTTGCATTTGAAGCTTTTGCAATCGCTTCCTGAATATTAACAATACTTTTAACTACTTCCCGTTTAGCACTTACTGGAATAATACCATGTTCTTTGTTATAAGCTTGTTGCAAAGTACGACGACGTTGCGTTTCATCAATAGCTCCACGCATAGATTTAGTCATATTGTCAGCAAACATGATAACTCGAGCTTGCGTATTTCGTGCAGCACGTCCAATAATCTGAATGAGCGAACGTTTATCACGTAAATAACTTTCAATATCTGCATCCATGATTGCCATTAAAGCAACCTCGGGCAAATCTAAACCTTCACGTAATAAATTTACACCCACTAAACAATCAAATACGCCTAAACGTAATTTTTGTAATAATTCAGCACGTTGTGGCGTTTTAAGTTCACTGTGCAAGTAACAGACTTTAATCTGTTTCTCTTCTAAATAACGCGCTAAATCTTCGGCAAGTTTTTTGGTCAGAACTGTTACCAATGATCGAAAGCCTTTTTCCGTTGTTTGTTTAATTTGATCAACTAAATGATCCATTTGCCCTATGCGTGAATGAATCTCTATTTCAGGATCGACCAAGCCGGTTGGACGAATAATTTGTTCCACTATTGTGTCTGAACTTTGTATCTCATAATCACTTGGCGTTGCAGATACAAACATAACATCGTTAAAATAAGTTTCTATTTCTTCAAACATTAAAGGTCTATTGTCTTTAGCTGACGGCAAACGGAATCCAAAATCAATTAACGATTTTTTACGCGCCTTATCACCGGCGTACATTCCTTTAAGTTGCGGAATAGCAACGTGTGATTCATCGATGATTAATAAAAATTCATCACCAAAGAAGTCTAATAATGAATATGGTTTTTGACCCGGTCTACGTCCATCAAAATGAACTGAATAATTTTCAATACCTGAGCAATACCCAACTTCATTTAACATTTCAAGATCATGTGCAACGCGTGTTTTGATGCGTTCATGATAAATTGGATTGGCTAGTTGTGGCGCCCAGTCATCAAGTTCTGCTTGAATAGTTTTCATAGCAGCATTTTTAGCATCTTCTGTAGTGACAAAATGTTTTGCAGGAAACACTAAGGTGTTATCCAGCACGGTGACCACAGTATTATTATGTTTGCTCACCCATTGCATAGATTCTATGGTGTTACCAAACATTTCGATACGTAATTTTTCTTTTTGATATGGTAAATTCACTTCTATGGTGTTACCCATAACCTGGAATGTACCTGAACTTTTATCCATTTCATTACGTTTATATTGAATAAAAATAAGCTGCCTGATTAAATCTGATCTACTAATTTCTTGGCCCACCTTGAGTGACAGAGCCAAATTTTTATAATCTGTAGGATTACCCAAAGAATAAATACAGGAAACTGAAGCAATAACAATCGTATCGCGACGATTAATGATAGAAGCTGCTGCCTCCACCCTTAAACGCTCAATTTCGCTGTTTACCTTCGTTTCTTTGGCAATATAGATATCTTGGGCCGGCATATATGATTCTGGCTGGTAGTAGTCATAATAACTCACAAAGTAACAAATTTTGTTTTCAGGGAAAAAGAGGGAAAACTCCTCATAAAGTTGAGCAGCCAACGTTTTATTGGGCGCCAGAACCAATACAGGCTTATCCTGATTAGCTATAACATTAGCCATAGTAAATGTCTTACCCGACCCAGTAACACCCACAAGGGTGGATTTACCCGGTCTTGCTTGGGACAATTTTTCTATAGCTTGAGGTTGACTCCCTGATGGCGGAAATGGATTGTGCAATCTAAATAGTTTATTTTTCATAGTTTTAAGTATAGCAGGATGGAAAGTTTTAGCAAGTCGCGATTGACTATTTGTAAAAAAAGGTTTAATTTTGATTGTAGAATTATACCTTAAAATAAGCTTAACTATGGAGAACAATTATGAAAAAATTATTTTTACTTTTTTTAACCGTAACCTCACTATGCCCTATTGGCATGCAGGCTATGCAACCTAGAACGGCTATTGCATGTGCAACTTTGACCGCTGCAGCACTTGGTGCAAGACATGTGTATGAAAAAAGTATTTTTGATGCCGAACATTCTCATCTAGCCAGTCAATTAAGCTTTTCTCACCAAAAATGGGAAGGGAAAATAGCAAGAAATCACTATGTACCTCTACCTCAAAAAAATAAAGCTGATAGAGAGCAGCGATTAATCACTCAAAAAGACGCCGAAATGGCTCCCATATGGAAACAAATGAGTCAACTTGAAGCTACCCACAACAAACAGATACTCCAAAATGTAGGAATTTTTTCTGCTGTTTGTGCTAGCCTTATGGCACTGACTCCTTGGGGCAGATCCGCATGGGATAGAACTAAAAGTGCTCACGTGTTAAAAGCAAGTGCACAATTAGTTGCAAAAAACCCTAAGCTTCAGCCATCACTTCATAAGGCACAATATTTACTCGCGCCAACTAGAACTCAATATCTTCCCTTACCAAATAAAATTCAATACCTACCTCTTCCCAATCAAACTAAATATCTGCCTCTAGCAGCTAAAAATAAACGTAAGAAATAGCAAATCACAATTAATCAGTCAAAAAACTGTCGATTTGGAATCTAATAGTTTTGCCGGTAAATAATAGTTTATGTACCCCAGGTTTGTTTCTGATAAAAAATCAAAGTTTATTTCTCATTCAACTTCTTCTCCCTCTGATCGATCAGTAGATGCCTAAGAAGCGTTAAAATCATACAAATAAAGCAATTTGCGCCTCATTGAACAAGATTTTGTTGCATATCTGAAATTAAATTTGCTATTGTGATCATAGGAAGTATTTTTATTTGTAAAATTATTCACAAAAAAGAAACGGAGTAAAGATGAAGAACAAGATTCTTTTAATAATAGGTATGGCCGCCAATCTATTTGTACCTGGTATGTATGGTACACGCACGATTTATATGGATAATCAAAGCAGTGTCACCTTTCATGATTCTGACGTCCATGTTCATACTACCGCATCATGGTGTCCGGATAGTCGTAATGAAGGCAATTTAGTCGCTAAAACTGGACATTATGAAGATGCATACAAGAGTCTAAAATGTAGAGGAGCTTGTTTTGATTGGTTTGAAATTAAAGGCCATAAGTTCTATATCCCCAATCAATGTAGTGATGTAAGAATTACTATTAAAGATGATACGGTACTTCTCAACGGCAATCCTGCAAAAGCGTATGGAGATATTAAAGGATTTTTCCAAGCTGTGGGGCTAGGTCTATCACAAGCTGTAGAAGAAGCCCAACACAAAATATCTGCAACATTCAGCAGCGCAGCAAATGCTGCAATGAAGTTTGCAGGGGATAGAGAAGCAGAACTTAATAAATTAGCTCACAAAGCTGAGGCAGAATTTAAAGCGCTTGCTGCAGATGCTAAAGGTCTTGCGCAAGGGATGTCAACGATGGTTGAGAATTGGTTTAAAGCACCAGAAAAAATTGTTTATTGTGATCAGCCGCCTTCTAGTTTTAAAGCTCCTAATAGTTTTTTACCTACACTATTCAGTGCCTATGAAAAAGAAGCTGATCCTGAGTTGGTAAAAGAAGATACGGAAGGTTATCTTGAACTCATAAAACAATATGCTCCTATCGTTTATCTACAGAAAAATGAATATTATATGCCATTATGGATAAATGAATATTATTCAGCTCAAGGAACCTCAATTAAAAGTCACGCTACTGGAAAAGATGTTCCCGACGGAAAAGTAGGTACTGTAACTTTTGAAAAAATATACGATGCATTTGGTGTTCAAGGTCACAAAGGTGGACAAGATGAAGATAAATATATTGATAATGCACATTGTACCAGATTTGGATCTAATCCAAATGGCGTAGGTTATACTAAAAATGGACCGGTAAAAAACAAGGATGCTAAAGGTAATCTTACCACCCCTATGTATGTGGTCACATCTGAACAAGGAGATAATCTTTACATACTGTACATGTACTTTTATGGATTAAATGGTCCCTATGATGTAGGTCCATTAAAAGGAGATGTTGCAGAGTTTCAAAATCTTCACGAATCGGATTTGGAACATGTTTCATTAGAATTTGATAAAAACAGTAAAACATTGAAGCGAATTTATTATGGATCTCATGGTAAGACTGAAGGAATGTGGCTCGCTGCTAATCATCCAGATGTAGAACGTGAAGATGGACGCGTTGTCGTATATTCAGCCCATTTTGGACATGGTTGTTATCCTAAAGCGGGAACATATGAGCGTATTTTTGGACTTGCCAGTGATGTCACGGGTAAAGACAAACGATGGATACCTCAAAATTTAATTCGTCTTTATCCTATTGGAGATCCTCGTTTTGCTAAAGAAACAATGGGATTTATGGATTTCTATGGACGTAACGGCGCACATGGTATTGATCCTATGGGTGTTCAAAGTTGGTTTCCAAAAATTATTAAGGGAAAATCAGAAAATACTATAGGAGAAAAAGGAACTGGTGATAACGGCCGTGTTTATACCCCAGGTAATCCAGATCCCGGCATGACAGGACATGCTGATGGATGGTTCTGCAAAAACACCCCAGATATAAGCAAACTCCATTACGAAGAATGCGTGGAAAGAAAGATTCCAAATGCAAAAATTCCTGATTAAACAACTGCTGCAGATAGAACAATAATGATTAAAAAAGGGATGTCTTTATTGATGTCCCTTTTTTAAATGATAAAACCACCATAATAAAGCACTTAACATTTTTCACACAAATTTTTTGTTGCTTATTTGAAATTAATTAATATATATTGATATTAAGATATTAAATAACTGTAAAATAACCAAGAGGCGAGGAGAGAAAATGAAAAAACAGTATATTTTACTAGCCATTCTGGCATGTGCAGCTGGTGGATTAGGAAAAGCATTGTATGCCGATGCCAAAAGCGCATGGAAAAAATTTAAAGGCGGCGTAAGTTCCGCAGCCCATTCAGCTGAACATGCAGTAGAAAATGAAGCCCATTCTATTGAACAGAAAATAAAAAGTGTAGCAACTTCGTTTGAACAAGCAGTACTCCATCCTCGAGCCTATGAAGAAAAAATAACATCGGAAGTAAGAAGTGAGCTAACCAACCTTGCAAAAGATGAAAAAGAGTTAGGATCAACCGTTACCAAAATGGTAACAAATTGGGTTGAGCCGAAGGAAAAACCTAGTTATTGTAAATTTACTAAACCACCACTTGAACCATATACCATTGACCAAATCAACGCAGAGCTCAAGAAAAATCCTAAGTTCAAGATAAAAGATATCAATGACTGGTGGCCAACCATAGTAAAATATGCACCAATAATTTGGCTACAGCCAGGTGAAGACTTCTATCCAATTAAAGTAGGTGAATATTTTACGGGTCCACAAACTACAATAAAATGCTGTTACAACAGCGATACTTCAAGAGGAGAATCGAAACAGGTTATCGTTCCGGCCGGTAAAATAACGTTCCAGAAAATATGGGACTTATACACAGAATATCAAAAAGCGGGTAAAGATTTTAATCTCTGGATCGACAATGCACATTGTACTCGTTGGGGATCAGATCCCGCTAAAAATAAAGATAAAGATGGAAATCTTACTACACCTGTATATTTTATTGCTTATGAATATAAAGACAATATATATGTGCAATATCTTTATTTTTATGGTTATAACGGTCCTTTTGATGTGGGATTCCTCAAGGGAGATGTGACTGATATACAAGATGCCCATGAAGGCGATTTAGAACACGTAACAGCAGAAATAGACAAAAAAACAAAAGTCCTTAAGCGAATTTACTATGGATCGCATGGAACACACGAAGGTTTTTGGTTAGATCCAAAAAATCCTGATATTGACTATGAAGGAACTCATCCAATTGGCTACTCATCACATTATTCCCATGGAGTCTATCCAAAAGAAGGAACCTTTGTTCGCATCTTTGGTGCTGCAAGCGATGTAACTGGTAAAGGCCTGAAATGGAAACCAACCAATTTGGTACCTCTATTTACAAAAGATGATCCTAATTTTGATCCAGCAACATTAGGTTGGATGTATTTTCCAGGACAAACCGGAGCACGTGGTGTTCAGCCGGTCACCGGACAAGGTTGGTTTATGAATAGCCAAGGAAGCACTACTGATCCTAGTAGAACACCTTCTGATTTTGGCAGACCTTATACGCCAAAAAAATGGTTCTGTAAAAATCCATCTGGAAAAAATGAAGCGCAAAAAATTGAACAGAAAATTGAATATGAAGAGTGTATTACTAAAGCAATTCCAAATGCAACAATACCTGAATAAGAGGATGTAAATTGAGGGCCTTGTTAATGCAAGGCCCTTTTTTATTACACCGTATGAAATCTCCCCATCCCTAGACTTACCCCACAAGCAAATAATTATTTAAAATAAATTGACAAATGGCAAAAATAGGCAGACCCTAAAAGTAGGATGGTGCTGTGGACTTCCTGATTATGGAGAATAACGCTGCAGCGGATTCATAAAAATAAAGGAATACTATGAAAAAAGGTATCTTAATTTTAACTGTTGTTTCTTTAATCCCATCACAAATCAAACCAGTTACGCCAGCCGTAGCCATAGCAGGAACAGCACTCGTTGGTACTGCCGCTGCTGCAAATGTCTACAGGGTTTACAAGCAGCCAACTTCAAAAGAATATAATAAATATGATTATGTATGGTCCCATCAAACTCGTCTAAATTGGGCTATTGGTCTGGGTATAGCAGCAACAGCTGGTACCGCATTTGCGTTGCATCAGGCAACTCCTTTAGTTCGATTAAGCAGAGCAACTCAACTATTATCTTCATCACAAACAAATCCCTTGCTTAGACACCACAGCATTGTACGTACTGCTCAATTCATGCCTGCAGTAAGCCAACAATATGCCAGAGCTGCATTACCATTGGCAAAAGCGTTTAAGGATTTACGTGAAAGTCGAAAAGAGTCAACTCAAGCAATTGGGCTGATACATAAGGCAAGAAAGGAAATTCAAACTTTCAACTTTGGTCAACACGTTGTGCAAGAAGCAGAACAAACCAATGTGAAGTTCGATGATCTTATGCTTGCAATTAAAGAACAACCTGATTTTAGTTCACAGCATACTACACGCGAGAAAATAAAATCTGATAAAGCTGTTGCGAGCAGCGCCCAAACAATTGCCACAGCGCAAACAATTCAAGCAATCAACTCATTTAGCCATAGACGTTAAGTAAAATCAACGTGAACAAAAAGAAGCTCTACCGTAAAAAGCAGGGCTTTTTTTATTGTTTATTCTTGACGCAAAAATTCTATTCCTTATATTGAATTAATAGTAAAAAATATACAACTTGTTAGGGATTATATGCACATGAAACAATTAATTAATTTTGCAACTTTAGTTTTATGTACCATGATCTATGCACAAGCGAGTCAATTGAAACGATTAGTTGACCCAAAACTCGCAACCTCTATTTTAAAATCAGCTCAACTAAATTCACCTATGTGCCTTGCTTATTCACTTTTGCATACGCAACGCGCTAATTTATCGCAACTAAATCTTCAGACATTAGGAAAAGGATCATCTTCAATCCTACTTAGACACATGAGCAGTTCCCCAAAAAATTGGGCAAAAGATACTATTGGAAGAAAAATACTGCCAGAGGCTATAGCACATAATGATCTTGTATTCGTTCAAAAATTTTTAACAAAAAATACAGATAAATTAAATGCAAGAATTTATAAAGATCAAACACCTCTCTTATTTTCTCTGCATAAAGAACAATATGGCATTGCTTCTTATTTAATTGAGCAAGGAGCAAACCCTAATATATATGATGACTGTTGTGAAACACCACTGGTCAAAGCATTGCAACAATCGTGGCTTGATGGCGCCAGAAAACTTCTTAAAAAGGGAGCAAATCCTAATGTTGAAACAGCTTTTAAATCTAGTATGCCTTTAGTCCAAGCCGCCCAAATGCAAGATGAATCATTAGTCAAAGAACTTTTTGCGCATGGCGCTAACCCTCAACTTGTGTATGATCATATAAAAATTCTTGCTACAAAAAATAAAATTACCCCTTCAATGCTCGCTCTTTTTGAAGATAAAATACAAAAAAAATTACCTGCGAGTACTATTAAAACATCGAGGTACACTTTTACTGATATTGCAGGAGATATTCCGGATGATGTCAAACGATTAGGCAACTATTTAAAAGATCCTAAAATAAGAGAGCGATATATACAATTTAATGTTCAACTACCAAAAGGAATTATGTTTCATGGCCCACCGGGAACAGGTAAAACTATGCTTGCACGCGCCATGGCCGATGAAGCAAATATACCTTTTATCTACGTAAAAATTTCGGACATTTTAAGTAAATGGGTTGGAGAATCAGAATCAAAAATTGCAGCACTTTTCAAAGAAGCTAAAGAAATGGCCGCAAAGAATCCCAAAAAAACCGCTATTTTGTTCTTTGATGAATTAGATGCAATTGGCAATTCTCGCAAAGCAGATTCTCATAGTTGGGAAATATCAAAACTCAATGCATTGCTGGCAGAAATTGATGGCTTTGATCCTTCTACTGGTTTGATCATTATTGGTGCTACTAATCGCCCGGATTTCTTAGATGAAGCACTGACTCGACCAGGCCGCTTTGATACCAAGATTAAAATTGATCTTCCGTCTCCAGAAAAACAAAAAGACATTTTAAAATTGTATCTTAACAAAACAAAGTATGAACATGCTCAAAATCCAGAAGGCACAGTCTCATTAATTGAAACCGTACTCGCAAAATTCAAACAAAGCACTCTTACTGTAAGTCCCGCTTTACTCAAAAACATTATTGATGAAGCTGCTCGTCGCACTGTTGAAACTGATTCTGAAACGGTATTAGACGCAACTATTTTGTGCGTCGTCGACGAGCATATAAAGAAAAATCAAATAAAAGGCATGCATATTTTATAAATAAGCGCATAATTATGGAAATTGCGTAATGCCTAATTTACTCCAATCAGCATCGAATTTTGCTATTCCTTGATCAGTTAACTGATGCTCTAATGATTTTTCAAAAACTTCTACAGGCAACGTTGCAATATCAGCTCCTGCCTCAATCGCTCCCTGAAAATGCTCAACGGTTCGCAATGATGCCGCTAATAATTCTGTTTCATAACCATATTGATCTATCATTTCACGTAATTGAATTACTAACGCCATACCATTTTGTCCCGCATCATCCAAACGTCCAACAAAAGGAGAAATCATGGAAACGCCCATTTTGCACATCATAAGGCCTTGAGTGAGAGAAAAAACTAATGTGATATTTAGGCTCACTTCTTCCTGAACCAAACGATTAATAATCTCATAATAATCTGTGTGACAAGGTATTTTTACCACTACATTTGGCGCTAATGCTGCTAGTGCTTTTGCTTGTTTATAAACAGATTGCGAATCTTTTTCCGTTATCTCAATACTAATTTCACCATCGGGTAATAATGAACAAATTTCAAGCACTTGTTTTTTTGGATCACTTTCTTGCTTGCTCAAATGAGTTGGATTGGTTGTCACACCATCAATTAAACCAGTAGATGCCCATTTTTTTATTGCTGGAATATGTGCTGTATCTAAAAATATTTTCATACTCACCTTCGATTACAAGCTATTTTTTTGAATCTTCATTTTCACGCATTTTTTGCCAAAATCTATAAAACTGCGTGAAATAAGCAGATTTTTCATGCTTTTCCATTGTTCTTTTAAGATCTAATGCTGTTGCAGAGTTTGAAGAACCATCTTTTGGTAATTGATTATGCTTGTGCTTTGCATCATGATAATTTGTTTCATGATAAGCCGTAACGCAACCTCCTACAAAAGCTGCTAATTTGACTGCCGTTTCAACTGCTTTACCAACTTCTGTAAAATTTTTTAGACCGTTCATTATTCTGCTACCATTTCCATGCACACAGTGAGTTTGAACGGCAAGCAAAAGTAAAATGATCATTTTATTGCTCTGCATTATTCGAGCTCCTTTTTTAATGTCTCTAATCTTTTTCTAGCCTTTGCAACTGAACCTGCGTGCTTATTTATATCTTTCCATACATCACCCTTTTGTGCAAGTCGTTTAAAAATATTGTGAATCGTAAACTGATTAGGTTTCAATGTTTTTTTAGAAACTTCACTCCATTCAAGAGGCGTGGCAACTGATGCGCCTGGCAATGGTCGTGTCGAATAAGGGCAAATCGATGTCGCAGTGATACTATTGCGCAAATAATCTACAAAAATTTTGCCTTCTCGCTTATCTTTACGCATCTCTAATGTTAAATGTTCTGGATCATACTCCACCATTATTTTTGCAATGTCATGTGCAAATTCATGCACAGTATCAAATGATGCATCTTGTTTAAGTGGACATACCACATGCAAACCTCGAGAACCAGTTGCCATCACAAAGGGCGTTAAGTCTAACTCTTCTAATAATTTTTTTAATGTTAATGCAGCCTTGCGCACTTGCCCAAATTTTTTACCCGTTTTATCTTCTGAAACATTTTCATATGAAGAAGGATCAAGGTCAAAAATTAAGCGATCCGGATAATCTAATTTTTTCATTTTACTGAGCCAAATATGAAATTCGACAACTAATTGGTTTGCTAAATAAACAAGCGTTGCTGAATTATTTACAACTACGTGATGCACAACTCCACCCTCTTTTTTTACGGTAACTCGATCGATCCAATCAGGAAAATAAGTTCCGGCCTCTTTTTGGAAAAAACCTTTTCCATCTACACCATCTACATAACGCTTCATACTTAATGGTCTATTTTTTAAATAAGGCAGCATTGTTTGCGCTATACGCACATAATAATCAACAAATTCTTGCTTAGTAATATGATCTTCAGAATAAATTAGTTTATCAGGATGAGTAATTTCAACCCAGCCTTCGTTTGTCCACGCCTTCAGGCTTGGCAAACTACGGCGGGCAGGCAAGTGATTATCTATTTTTATTTCGTTATTTTCAAAAACTACTTTTTTTTTCCCGCTCTTGCTCCTGTTAGGTTTTTTTTCTTGCCCGCCGAAGTCTTGACGTAGGCTGGGTTCGTTGCTTCTTTTGATGCCTTTTTTTTCACAGCTTTCCTTTTTGTTTGAGATGTTGTTTTTTTCTCACCAGAAGATAAAATGCCTTCGTTCTCACGTCTTATATCTTCAATAGTTTTCCCAGAAAGAACCGATTCTGGTTTAGAACTTACTGGATTTGCCCGAGCATCTGCATATTCATCTTTCATTTTTATGAGCAACCAATCTTTGCCATTACCAAAATGTGTATGAACCAATGCATATGCCCCTTGTAATTTTTTTCCATGTAAAAACACTTCAACTGTTCCATTTTTTATAGCTTGTGCCATTTCAATAAGATTACCATCATGATCATGTTTAATGTTATCGTAGGTTCCATAATCCCAGACAATAACCTCTCCGGCTCCATAATGACCCTCGGTAATTTCTCCTTCAAACGTTGCATAATCAAGCGGATGATCTTCTGTCATAATAGCCAACCGTTTAATTTTTGGATCAAGTGAGGGCCCTTTGGGCACCGCCCATGATGGCATTACCCCATCAACTTCAAGCCGGAAATCGTAATGCAAGTGGCTCGCATCATGTTTTTGGATCGTAAAAACTGGCTTCTTGTTTCCCTTACGTTTTTTACCTGCGGGCTCACCAGACTCTGTAACGTTGCGTTTTGATTTATATTTTTTGAGTGAATCTTGTGCCATTAATAAGCCTCCTGTATATAAAATCATCATCAAACACAAACCAATACACCTGTGCCAACTCCCAGTCATTCCATGTAACCCTTATATAAATGTATGCAATTATATTTGTGTCATACATACCATACGAAATATTTTCAACGCAAGTATTCCATCTCGTACCTATTTTGTTGCATGATGAATGCATAAAAATTTACAAATTTTTTGGAGAAAAAAATGTTTGAACAATTTTCGCACCTCCTTCATCCATTGGTCGGCACAAATCCAACAGAACAGCTTACCTGTATGCAGATGGTAATGAGGGCTTTTTTCATTTTTGTTTTCGGAATTTTCTTAGTTCGCGCACAAAAACGATTTTTTGGACTTAAAACTGCGCATGATATATTTCTACGCATCACTATTGCTTCAATTTTTGGGAATATCATAATTGGACGTGCTCCTTTTCTAGAATCACTTGTTGTCACTTTTTTTATGATAGTCCTTAACTGGATAGTAGCTTTAATTTCATTTCATTGGAAAAAAATGGAAATTTTATTTAAAGGTCCTCATCAAATTTTAGTAGATAATGGTGAAATTATGTGGAAAAACATGAGAAAAAATCTGATAACCAAAGATGAGTTATTAGAAACTATTCGATTGAAAACGCATCTATCTCATGTACATGAAATTGACAAAGCTTACTTGGAAAATGATGGTGAAATCAGCATTGTCGCATTCAAAAACAACACATTATAGATCGGATTGTACATTTATATAGCCACGAATGCCAAGAAAATTTATTGTCATTGGTTAAATTGTTCTTGAAGGTACTCTACAAACTTTTTAAACTCTTTCGTCTTGAGTATTTGGTCATCTATGTGCTTGATATCTCTCTCTTGCGCATCTTTATTTGACGCAAACTTAGCATCAATAAAAACAAGTATCCTTCCTTCAATAAAGACATAGATCCTAAATTGTCGGCCTCCCGGAAAGCGAGTTCTTACTTCATAAAAATTTTTTACTGATTGAATCTTTCCCAAAGTTTTAGCTTTCTGAACAATTCTGAAATTATTCGGAGCGTCGTCTATGACATTTTTTTGATCAGCAGAAATTATCATTAAGTCCTTTTGCGATAAAAGCTTTTTGCAAGATTTTGCTAGAGAATTGTCGACATTTTTTAAGGTCACGCTCAAGACAGGTTTGCCATCAGAAACGATCACTGGAGTGAGATAGTATTGATATCTATCAAAAACTTGATAGGTCCTTTCTGGTAATACACATTCTTCTTCTTGTTGCTCTGATGCTTGTTCTTCCTGTTCTTGTTTGCTTCGATTTTCTTTAATGTATTCAAGCAACTCAGATTGTTCTTCTTGAAGATTTTTTTTTAATCTTGTGACAGCTTCTTCTTCCATTACTGGAATAAAATCTATATCCCAAGCATAGATGAAATCCCGACCCGTAATCCATAAAATATACGCTACAGTTTTAGTATCATCCAAATAGATAGCCATCGCATTGCCTTCAATAGTTTCATTCTTATTTTCTGGATCTTGAAAAGTTGCCAAATGAATACGTGGAACATTAAATTTATTGTTAGCTAACATAGCAAGCCATTCATTAATAGCTACTTCATCTTTTTGAGTAATTTGTGCAGCATCAATAGCTGTTTTAATTTCAGCACGTGCTATAATAATTTCTTTTTCTTCTTCCTCAGCAATTCGCGGAGTTTGTGAAGAAGAAAAAGAGCGAGAATATGATCTAGGAGATGATGGCGAAGAACTGCTGTCATATGACGAACTTGCACTAGATGCTCTCATTCTTGAGGATGATAACAATGGTGAACTTGCACTAGCTGATCGCGCACGTGAAGAAGATGCGATTGAAGGTGACATCAAAGATTCACCGTTTCTTGATGAAGGAGTAAGATCTGAGAATGGTAATGCACTTGGTAATAATAATGCGCTTGGGAAAGATGCTCTCCTTTGAACTACAGGTTGTTCCTTCAACTTACTAAGTTCGGGTAATGATGCTGAACTAGACATAGATGAAAGAGCTAGAACAGATGCCGTAGTTGCAGCACGTCGTCGAGCGTCCTCTTCTTCTTTTTTGTTTTTTTCTACTTTTGCCATGATAGAAGAAGTAATATATTTTGGACTTTTTTCATCTTTCTTCCAATTACATATTGAATTAATGAATTCTATTTTTTTCTCATAGCTTATTGTTTTTAAATCATCTTCAGATATATAACTTTTTAATACGCTATCAAGGTCAGTTTCGGGCCAAACATAATCCTCTGTAAATGACCAATCAATCCATCTTTTTTGTACTAAACTTTTAATTTCTTCTGTGCTCTTACCTTCTACAAAATACACAGTGATCAACTTTTTAAATTGCTGTTTGTCCTCTTCTGGTATTGATAATAGCCCAAGCTCATTCATATAATCTTTTAAATCGATTATGCATGAAGCCGGACTACTCACAAAGCTAGCTGACCGAGTTGTTGGTTTTGAAGAAAAACAGGGAGTTGCCATTAATACAAGGCTAAAAAAAATAATTTTATACCAATTTTTACAAATCATGACATTCCTTAGTTTTCTGTTTTTAAATACAAAACCAAACAGTTATTTACTAATAGAATATTATGATTTGGGTGAAAATTGCAATAGTTTTGAGTAAAAACATCTATAAGCGTTACCAGTGTGATATTTTCATTCTGAAATAGTAAACAAAAAAGCGCCTTTTTGCAATCATTTTGACCTTGCCAAGCTTCTTGCCATTTTATTAAAAAGTAAACATCCCCAAATAGCGCTTTTAAGGTTTAAATAAGGATCTCTTCCTTCAAATAACAAAAAATAAGGACAAACTCTGGACTTTCACTTAAAAAAATGATACGCTTGGTTTCAAGTAGAAATTTTTGTTTAGTTGCCAGAAGGGTAAAGTATGAGTATTAAAAAAACAGTGTTATTGATGTTCGTTCTCTGTAATTTCTATTATTTACATGGAATGAAGCACGAGCAACAAGCAGTTCAATATGAATGGATTGGAGAAACTCGGGTGACTATTGCCCCACTTCGTAATTCAGCCGCTAAAAAGAAAAGACTTGCAGCTCTTTCTGAAGCCTCTCATAATAAGAGCTTTGTGCCTGTTCGTGATAATTCACTGGGTTGCCTTATCTTTCCTAATCCAAACCCTTCAAGCACAAGTAATACCTCACCTCTCATACGCCCAGAACCAATTAGACCATCATCAAAAGAGAAGATGCCCGATTTAGAGAAGATAATCGATTCAAATTTTCCACAATAACTAAGATGCAAAGGTCAAAACACCTCACAATCTTTATTTTTTTCGGCATTTTGCTCTATTGTGAACCTACACATGGCAGTTCGGCTCCAAATGATTCATCTCAATCTCTTTACAGTAATCCAAAGTCACCCATAGCAAAACTCATTGCCCAAGCGCGAGGACAAACCTCCCTGGGGCAAAACTCTCAAAAGACAATCGACCCTAACAGGCAATTAACTTTTGCCGTACAAACTACATGGACTCTCCAATCAAACCGAGTTCAGAAAAGGCGAGCTTTGCAAAACAGTAGATTGCAACAGGAAAATCCAACTCAAAATACTGCATCTTGCGCTGCCTCAGCCCAACCTTCAGGCTATCTGCCCCATATCAGTCCCCAAACTTCAAAAACCCTCCAGGAACGACCCTTGGGACTAAAAAAACTGTCCGTAGCTCCTCATTCCCAAAATCAATCTGACGTACAATAGCCTTTTGATAACTGTTATTGTGCTCGAAAAATTTCTATTTCCAGCTTTTTTAGTTATCCTACAAAAAGTTATCCAAACATTTAAAGATGGTAAGACATGATTCGAACAAAACCTACAAGCTCAATCAACGCAAAAATCAGTTTCCATAAGCTCTTATTATGTATACTTACTTTAAACATATATGGATCTCTATTCGCGGGAACCATTGTTTTAATCCGAGGCACTTCCTGTTCTGGAAAAACGTCAATCGCATCAACAATATCCAAACTTGATTCTACATGGAAAACAATTGATGAAGACATCTTATATTTCGATTACACGCTTTCATTTATTGCTCAGCATTACCCACAAGAATATGCTGCACTAAGTCAAGTCATAGAACCGTATAATATGTATCATGCGTTAAAATACAATGTCATCGTGTTTAAAAATAATGTAACACAAGAGCAAAAAGCATATGCGCTCTGTGTGATCAAACAAATCCAAGACGAGCTTAACACATGTATGACTTCGGAATTAACAGCTGCTTTCGATACAAAATTTGTTGATATATTTCAAAAACAGATTTTATCGTACACAGAGCAAGGATACAACGTCGCTATTGCTTATGTCAGCACACCAATTGATATCCATGAGTTATGTAAAAAAAATCGCTTGTATACCGCTTTGATGTATTGTCCTGTTGAATGTATCATGAACCGACTACATAAACGTAATAATAAAGCGATTAAGACAAATAATTTTTACGAAATGCGTTTTTTTAGACCGCCACTTTATAGCTTTAATCTGCTCTATGCATTTACTACGCAAAACACGCCTGATACCATATCTTGCTGGGACAAAGAAAAAGCGTTGAACGCTTTGGAACAACTTGAAACATCTTTTTTGGCTTCACCATTTTTATCATCAAAGGCTGGTAATTTTACACGCGGTGATTTTTCGATCAATCAATTTATGAACTACAAACACAACATGTTAGACATATTATCCAGCCCATGCGTATATATCCGACCACGTATTCCTTTTGACTTTTTTCTTTCTACGCAAGGAAAACCAATTGAGCAATGCGCTCAACAAATTTTAGATTTTGTACTCCAACAAAAAATAATAGAACAATAAAGAAAAATAATTCTTTTACGATAAACGTGCGTAGAAAGCCCACTCGATAGCTTTAGCTGTGGGATGAATACGCTTCCTTGTATGTTATTAATAACACTCTAATATATTTGATAATCATTTGCCAATGATATAGTTATTTGTTATTCTATTTTCTATGAAAAAAAACAGATGGACGACGAGCAATAAGGCCGTATTTAACGTGGGATATCATTTAATTTGGTGCCCCAAGTATCGAAGAAAAGTGTTAACTGGCGACATAGAAAAACGACTCAAAGAATTATTGCTTATAAAATCACAAGATATTGCCGTAAAGATTGAACAGATGGAAGTCATGCCCGACCATGTTCATATTTTTGTCAAAACCGATCCTACCAATAGTCCCCATTATATTGTTCAGCAGTTAAAGGGCTATACGTCAAGGCTTCTCCGTCAAGAATTTGTATCGCTGAAATCAAGACTTCCAACACTTTGGACTCGATCATATTTTTGCGAAAGTGTTGGTCATATTTCAGAATCGACTGTTAAGCGTTATATTGAGAATCAAAAAAATCAATGAAGAAAACTTTTGTTTTTAAGCTCTATGCATCAAAAAAAAATAAGAAGCTTCATAAGCAAATTGATGTTGCTGCGGCTATATATAATCATTGCATAGCTCTTCATAAAGGTTATTTCAAGATGTTTGGCAAACATCTTAATAAGTATCAGCTGCAAAAGCACATAACAAAATTAAAAAGAAGAGAGGAGTATGCGCATTGGGCATGTGTTCCATCGCAGGCTATTCAGGATATCACCGATAGAATTGAGCGTGCGTATCAACTCTTTTTTAAACATGCAAAAAAAGGCATAGTAAAGCCACCGTCATTTAAAAAAAGAGTGAAGTATAAATCAATAACTCTTAAACAGGCTGGATTCAAACTGGCTGATGGTAATGAGATAAAAATTGGCAAGAAACAATACAAGTTTTTTAAGTCTCGTGATATTGCGGGAGAAATTAATACGCTCACCATAAAACGTGATGCGCTTGGTGATGTGTACCTATTTTTTGCATGTGATGTTGAAGATGTTAGTTCAAACAGAGTCATGACCGGTAAGAAAGCAGGCTTTGATTTTGGATTAAAAACATTTTTAACAAGCTCGGATGGCACAAAGATTGATTCGCCACTCTTTTTCAAGGCAGGCAGTAAAAGCATTAAGCGGGCAAGCAGGAATCTGTCGACCAAAGAGAAAGGGAGCAGTAATCGTCAAAAAGCACGCATACATTTAGCTCGTTGCCATAAAAGAATTGGCAACCAAAGAAAGGACCATCACTTTAAATTGGCCCAAAGATTGGTCAAAGAACATGACTGTCTTTTCTTTGAGAGTCTAAGTTTGAAAGGCATGCAGTCTTTGTGGGGACGTAAAATCAATGATCTTGGTTTTAGCGATTTCCTTTCAACGGTAAAATACTATGGTGAACGCGAAGGTGTTCGAGTTCATCTTATTGATAAATTTTATCCTTCATCAAAGACATGCCATGTGTGCCAAAATGTTAATGAGAAATTATTATTGAGTGATCGCGAATGGCTATGTTGCGCATGCGGTACTATGCATGATAGAGATATCAATGCCGCTATAAATATAAAAATTGTTGGGGCTTCAACAATTGGGCTAGGAAATGTAAGACCATGTAATGTGGCTATCTCTGCTTGAATCCAGAATCTCACAAGCTTTAGCTATGGGAGTAAGTCAACCATTTACCAATAATAAAAACCATAGTGCCTTAAAAAAAGTATGAAAGAATAATATGAAAAAAATCTATTTCTTAGTCATGTACCTAGCAATACCCCAACTAAATTTTGGTATGGATACATCAAAACAAACGACAGCTGAATTGAACCCTCACGCAAAAGCATTTACACCCATGGCTCCCTCAGAATCACTTTATACAAGTGTTCAAATTGCGCCAGACCAACCCAATCAATGCATTACCGCCATGACTATATCGCCAGACAAGCAATGGCTTTCCTATGCAACAGGAAGCAACATTATTGTTCGAAATGCCCAAACAACTGAGCTCGTTGATAAATTTACCGTTTCCGATCGTCATCCTATTCATAGTTTAGCAATGAATGACAAAATAATTGTTTCGCAATCACGCAAATCAAAAATAAAAATCTGGCAAATGCATTCTCAAGCAAGCGCTGGTGATATACCACAAGCTAAGCATGGTAACAAAAGAAAAACAGTAGCAACTCTTAGATCTCCTAAAAGACAAAATATAACAGCTTTTGCCATACCGGCCAATACCGATGGGGTCACCTATACTCACGGCAGCAACCTAACAACTTGGCAAGCTGGCCAAATGCAAGACAAAGAACACCACGAAGAAGACACTATGCTATTGTTAAAAATGAAACTCCTTCCTAAATATCCAAATATATTGCAACATACTTTAAACCAAGCTTATCTAAATGTACTAAACCAACGCATCAAAACAATATGTGATACCTGTGTTACAGATGAGCCGGATGTCGTTACGCATACGCAAGAGAATTATATGGCTACTGCATCAAAGAAAAAGATATCATTATGGCATACTTTATCAGGACAACGTTTAGGAACGATACAAGTCGAAAAAGATGTTAGTACTCTAGCAATCTCTGATGCAAATACTATTACTACTGCAGCTGGTCTTGAAGATGGCTCAGTATGCATTTGGCATGTAAAAAAACCACGCCTGGTTCAATCACATGCACCTCAAACACAAAATTCTTCCAGCGCTGCCAGCAGTGCATATCAACCCTCTGCACCTATTTCACCAGTAAGAACTTCAAACTCTCCATCAGCATCTCAGACCCCTCCACCACAACCTCCCAGTCCACCGACAATGACTGATGTTGAGAAGTACCTTGCAACTCGAGATGATTTTATTGGAAGATTCTACGCGCAACCTACATCACAAACTACTTATAAAAAGCAATAGCATCATTCTTTTTCTGCCCAATGTGTGTCCAGCGCAACTACCTTCAAGGCCGGATTAAACGCGTGTGCCGTTTTGCTTAACGTAGAGCCACAAGTGATCATTACATGAGATTGAGCAAGCAACAAACAATTAAGTAACCACGTTTGACCATCAAGCGTTAGATTAGTTTGATTTTATTTTACTCCAAAATAATCCGCCGCTCTATCAAGTATCCTGGCAAACTCGTGATGATTACTGGTCAATGATCCTTCATGCTTTATAAAAGTGCCACCTAAAAGACCCTGCTCTTTTGGAATATAATAAAAATAATCTTCGATTACATTGCCATTTTGATCGACACTTTCAAACTCTTCATAAATAACATATTCTAATGTTGGCTGATTTTTAAGCATAATCAGATGACCTTGAACTGGTAATACTTGGTCGTCACCAGCAAGCTCTTTACTCCCCAAACCAGAACAGTTAAAAATAATCGATTCTGGCACATCATCAAATGATGCTACAAACTGTTGTTGAATGTCTATATTTTTCTGATCAATAAGATCATGCATACGTTCCATCATTTTTAGTACATCAATAAAAAAAGTTGAGTACTGCTTCATTTCTCGTTGCGTTCCTGTGCCAAAATCGATAATTACCGGCAATGGTGGTTGCATCAAGCCAAGGCCAACATAAAATTCAATATACGATTCAGTATTTTTACCTACAAAGTATGGAATAAACCGCGCACAATCCTTACTAAATAAAGGATGCAACCCTTGAGCTATGGATTTATAAAAGTTATATGATTCAATCCAGACATTGCCAACAAAATTTTTCTCTTGTACGGTTTTTGCATTTTTTAAACTACTATTACCAGAAAAAAATCCTCCCGCCGTGTGTGAAGTAAGATCCTCTATCTGCTCAGCAACAATGCGAACATTATACCCACGCTCCTGCAACAAAATTGCGGTGAGCAATCCCATGCATCCTGCACCAATAACACACACAGGTTGATTTTGATATATTGGATTTTTTTCAATCATGGATTCCAATTGATTAATTGATTCTTGTACCAGACCAAAAAGTAAAGTCCAACCCGCTCCACTTGCACCGTAATTATGCACAAGCAATGTGTTATCTTTAATTTCTGCTGCAAGATTAAATCGTCCATTTCGCCCAGGGCGAATACAAGTGACATGCTTATCAATATATTCTTGCTCGATACGTGGCGGCGCCAGACGGATCACCGGAAGATTTTCCGAACCGAAAATAACATGTGTGAAAAACAATAATGCGAGTGACTGATTTTTTTTAAACATTCCAATTCTCATTGACCCACTTATTAAACATACGCACAATCGATACATTCTGAGTAGGCAATACCGATAGATCTTTTTGTATCCATCGCAACTCTTTTGATTCATGATTTTGTACCACATCTTCATCACTGTTCACTTGCAATAAAAAACGAACATCATAATGATAATGTGCTTTATCGCGACTATTTTCCGGAATAAGATGAATATCAATATCAAAAATATCAGCGTACACTGCAACTATTCCATTGATTCCTGATTCCTCTTGAGCCTCTTTTATGGCAACTTCTAACACATCTGGATTACCATCACAATGCCCACCCAACTGAAACCAATTATTGAGTTTGGTATGATGCATGAGTAAAGCTTTTGAACCATCCTTGTTGAGTAACCATGATGATGCAGTTATGTGCCCCATCGCTAATGAACGCTCAAAACATTCAGGTTGCGCTTGAATAAATTCCAGCATATCTTTTTTAAATTGTTGTTCTTGTACATCTAAAGGTGCGTATGCTTGAAGCATGTTTGTTAATTTCATTCTGTGCATGTAAAAACTCCCAAAAAACTAGCTATAATCCAATACTTTTTCACTTTTCAATATCCAATTTATGTGCGATACTCATTACAACATTATAAGATTTTCTATGCAAAAGGAATACCGTGAAATTGTTCAAAACGATAACTTGCTGTCTATTGCTCACCCTATCAACGAGTTTGTTTTGTGCTCAAGAGCAAGTCAACCAAAACAGGTGGACATGTTGTGATGTAACTAAGGCTGTCATTATTGTAGCAGGAATCGTAGGACATATAATAGGACCTCCACCATACGAAACAGGTTTTGCAACTGTGAGAAGCTGCGCTCCTAATACACCTATTGGCCTCTTTGAATCTATGAGATCATCTGACTCAGATATCATGTTCCAAGTACTCAGAGAAGAACTTAATCAAGATGCTGCTCGAAAAGCAGTACAACAAGACGTGAACGCATTATTATTAGCACCACTTAGCACACCAAAGCTTACTAAGAAGTTTTGTCCTTTAACCATCAATCCTGATCCAAGCAAGATCAACCTTAGAAAAAGAAACAATCCATGCGCAGAAATTAATAATCTTCAGGCTAGAACCGAAACAAAATATAGCGATCGATCTAAAAAATTTGAAGCAAAATATGGTGAATATGGGCATTGTTATACCGAGGGGCACATGAAATTGCGCAAGAGTTTTGAACAAAATAAACATGCAATTTCAGAGGCGAAAAAATCATGTGGTTGCTCTGATAAAAAAAATAATTAGTGCACACTCACCGGCAATGTTCCTGTTGTCTGCAACTTGCCTGCACATAATTGAGCCGCTGACTTTTGGGCATCCGCATCATCTTCATAGGCAACAATCACCGAACTTGCATCTTTAAGTAAAGGCAAACTATAGGCATTGCCAAAAACAACTATTACCGTTTTTCTTCCTGCTTGGTGCAGCATGTGTAAAAATTGTTGTGTTGATTGCAAAATACCAAAATTTTGTTTTGCAAATCGGTTCATGCCAAGCAGTGCGATGACGATAATTTCGTTATCTTTAATTTTATTTACCAATTCTTGCATCTTAATATCATCTGCATCATTCCCTAGATAATATGATGTAACATGTTTATCCAACTTCAATTCACTTAAAAAAACAGAATCTTGTTGCCCAATTTCAACCACCGTTAATAAATCTTGTTGTTGCACTTGAGTCAACAATTTTTCATAATCGCGAGCAACAGTAAGCGCATGCGCATATAATTTTTGTTTTAAATTTCGGGCTTGTTCAGAATAGAGCTGCTCTTTATCTAAATGCTCCGGCATATGCCCAACATCAACCGATGCTTTGAACTGCAAAATTTTAAGTACTTTTTTATCCAATTCACTTTCAGAAAATCGACCATCTAACACTGCTTGTTTAATCACCGCAAAAGCTTTTGGTAAATCAACCGCAGCTAGAACAACGTCAGAACCAGCAAGTAAAGCTTTAAGCTCAAGTTCACCCAGTTCGTGATGCTTAGTAATCCCCTTCATGCCAAGCCCATCGGGGATTATCAATCCATCAAAACCAAGTTCATCTTTTAATAATGTGGTCACGACATTATGCGATAACGAAGATGGTAAATGTGGCGTTGCATCCAATGAAGGAATTTCTAAATGGGCCGTCATAATCGCTCTGACACCAGCATCTATCATTTTTTTAAATGGATATAACTCAATTTCATCCAATCGTTGGCGCGAATGTACAATGCGCGGCAAATCGTGATGAGAATCCATATCAGTATCGCCATGCCCAGGAAAATGTTTTGCACATGCAATAATTCCTGCATCATGCAGTCCACGCATATATAAAATCGCTTTACGTACAACATTTTCTTTATCTTGCCCAAAAGAACGATCATTGATAATTGGATTTTTCGGATTATTGTTCACATCCACCACTGGCGCTAAATTCATATGCACACCTAATGCTTTGCACTGTCTGCCAATTTCATAACCCATCTCATACATTAAATGTTCATCATCTTGTGACAATGCCCCAAGGGCCATATTATGAGGAAAGCGTAACCCATCGCGCAAACGCATGGTTAATCCCCACTCAAAATCCATGCAAACGAGTAATGGAGATTTACTTAATGATTGAAATTCCTGGGTCAGATCAAACTGTTGTTGCACATATCCTGCACCTAAAAAAATAACCCCGCCAACTTGATAGTCGATGATCATTTTTTTGACATACTCAGGATCCATCGTATAAGGCTCATACGCCATAAATTCTTTATTAATCTCGGTCGATGAAACAGCAGGGATAATAAATAACTGACCAATTTTTTGATCTAAGGTGAGGTGAGATAACATTTCTTGCGGTGATAAAGAGTTAAGTGACATAAAAAACAAACCACTTATGCACAAAAAACCTTTTAATAGCTCCATTTCTATCTCCTAATTTTCTTATTCTGCATCCAACTCCTGCACGGGCTCTTGAAAAATTGCATGTAAATCTTTTGGTAATTTTTTATAATCAAAATCGTTGGTGACATCACAGCGCATATCGCCATAAAATGTGTTCCAAAAGAGAATCACCTCATCAGGTTTTGCATTTTTTTTGATATCATCAATCATACCAGCCATTGCCTTACCTGTGTAGGTTGCATCAAGATTAATGCTCTCTTTAGTGCGCATCAGTGCAATTGCGTCCGATGCTTGCTCAGTTAATAAACCATATCGCTCACCTGCATAATCAAAAAGTAGATTGATACCATTTTCAGTAAAATCAAATAATGGAATCGACGCATCTAGATTGTGCAAAAATGTATTTGTTTCACGGAAAAGTTCAACGATAGTTTTTTTCCCTTTACCCTGAACTTTCTCTGGTGCTGCAGCAATGCCAATTATCTGAGTTTTTAAACCGGCAAGTTTTGCTCCCAAAAGTAATCCCGAAATAGTTCCATAACTACACGCACTCAGATACAAACGATCTGGCTCTGGGATAATCCCCTGCTCAATTTGCTCTTTTAATTCAAATGCAGCATTCACAAAACCCAATTCTCCTAACGTACAAGAACCACCCATGGGAATCATATACAAATATTGGCGAGAAAAATTTTCAAGAAAATAGTTGTACGTTGCTGCAAGGCTATATTTGAATGAATCAGGGCAATAATGAATCTCGGTTCCATAATAATCCATCAATGCTAAATTTCTTCTGACTACATGGGAATTTGGCTGCGAAGCCCACAACATTGAATAACTTTTCAAACCAAGATATTGAGCACACGCTGCCGTTGCAGTTATATGATTAGAACCAATTGGGCCAAAAGTAAGAACTGATTGTGCATTTTGAGCTAAAGCATCACCTAATAAAAATTCAAGCTTACGAATTTTATTTCCGCCAAAAAGGCGATGCCCATCTTCTAATATTTTCCCCGATAGATCATCTCGCTTGATATACAAACTTGTGCATCCAAGTTCTGTGCCTAACTGACTCATTCTCATGACCGTCGTTGGCAAATCAGATAATGAAACATAGGCGATTTTTTCTGCCAATAATGGAAAATTTTTGAACATAGCTATCTCTCCATGCAATAATCCTGGAACAATAACACCGCAGCAAAATAATATATGCCGATTGATCCTCATCACTTTACTCTTTACCTATTTAGCTTCCAAAGATTTTTTTGTGGCAAAATTTTTAACTTGTTCACAACAGTCATCTTTATTTGGGGTATCTTTTTTTTCATGAGAAACTTTTAATGATTTTTCGTGAACTGATTCAGACAAGAGAGTATGGCGAACTACACTCCAAACATGGCAGTCAGGAGACCAATTACATTGTTCCTTTTTACCAAACCTTGGGCAAAGATCACAACATCCCCGCTGCTGCATGCGTACTAACAAACGGGCTGCATCCAATTTTAAACGAGAGATTCTTTGCAATAGCATTGATCGCGATGAGCACACGTACGACACTAAAACAACCATAAACAATACTTTACCATAATTCTTCATTACCTTTTCTTGCTCCATTTACTTTTTAACATAACAACCTTACACACACCTTAAGATACCAGCTAGCCTCCTGGAACTACAACTCTCATTAAAAAAAACTCCCAGAGTGAGCATGTAGGCTTTCTCTAGGAGTTTTAAATTGTATAATCTGAAAAAATTACGGTGCTTGTTCCGCCGGCAGGTTTGGAATCACAGGAGCAGATACTGCCGCAGATTGTTCTTGAGCAGCTTTAGCTAACTGTTGTGCTTCTGCTCCGCGTTTTTTCTCTTCTAATACCTCAAAATCTTTAAGATGGCGTTTGTGACATTGGCTAAGACATTTGTATGCTACATCACTAAGCCTAGGATTAGGAAATTGCGCTCTTATGCGATTACTCAATAAGATTGCCATAGCTTCACAACCATTAAAACAATCAGACAAAGATTCTTCAACTTGCTTTTTTGTTCTATCTACATCTTTTGCATACTCTTGAGCGGTCCATGTAGCATTAAGATTTGCACCACAAAATAATGCAACGGCACACAACAAGATATGTTTTGAATTCATAAGAACCCCTAAGGTTAAAAAGTAAAAATATAAAACACCATTGGCTTCTACTTCTCTACTTTTTCATCAAAAAACCCGGAGGTGGGCTTTTTTTTTGCTTCTCTCCGGGTTTTAATACTTTTAATTATAGCATGATTTACTAGATGAGCAATTTCATATCGAGTATAACTGTTTCTATTTCCTTTCTTTCTCACATACCAAAACAGTCTTACAATCAGGACAGTCTTTCTTGTGGTTTGATGCGCATATTGCTGCACAGAGCAAATCACCCATACCATATTCTGTAGGCCCAAAATCTATTACCATTTTTTCCTGAGTTATTGGGTCCTGGCCAATCACTCTCACACGTACTTGCTTACACATCCTCATCAAGGCAGCCAAAGTTTCGCATTCAGCCTGAGTAGTTAAACTATTTTGTTTCTTATCTTCTTGAGCCTGTTTTAACATTTCTTGCATCACCATCATCAAACATTGTTGCTGACAAAGCTCTTTGTTTGTAACATTATCCCATTTCGCCCAAATTTCTTCACAAGTATTGGCACATTTCTCGTAAAGAGGATTTTTCAACCCACTTTCCGATTTTAGTGCGCTCTCCTTTATCTGACTAAAACGAGGCGCATCATATGATTGCCTATCATCGAATGGCATAGCATTAAGATACACAACTCCACATAACCCTAAAACCAAAATCACATTTTTATTAAACATAAAAAAACTCACTTTATAACAAAATTGATTAAACGATCTTTCACAAAAATAACTTTCACCACCTGCACATCTTGCAAACATTTCGCAACGATTATTTCAACTTGTGGTTGCACATCATTTTGCGCTGCACCACGTGCCTCTGATATATCACCGCGCAGCTTGCCATTCACTTGAATTGCAATCACGATTTCATTGTCTTGTGCTATCGCAAGAACTGCTGCGTTTCTTTCTTTGAATTCCCTCTTGCGGTTGAGGACCGCCAGGAACATTGGGAACTCCCTCTCGTTGTGGGCCATCGATAAAAGCTTGAAGATTTCTATTTTGTACTTTTAATGCTTGATTTTCTTGCTGTAAGCGAGCCTTTTCTTTTTCGGCATCAATGCGTTCAAGCAGTAACTGATTAGCCAAAGCACTCATTTGCGTGTCTCTATAATTATATGCATAAACAGCAGAACTCCCGCCCTCGTGCAATAAAGCATTTACTTCTTTTATCATCAAACCATTGGCATCCTGTCTGCGTTCGTCAAATTGTTGTTTCTTAACACTCAACTGTTGCTTGCGTTCATTATCATTACAAGCTTTAATCTCTTTACACATAGTCCAATATTTGTGGCTTAAGCGACGCAATTGCACGTCAGCGTCAAAAAGTTGTGGAACTTCCTGTTTGTTTTGTGCCAAACACGCTTTGATTTCCACCAAATATTGTTCTGTTTTGTCTCGTGGTAAAGGAAACGGCTCACACATAACATTTATCTCATCCATTGCATCAATTGC